>Ga0310344_10001989_pt1 | contig 15491 bp, 22 predicted proteins | sample HC15DNA20200_MG_FD_203801 | JGI IMG/M metagenome (GOLD analysis project Ga0310344, IMG submission 203801) | Marine microbial communities from station ALOHA, North Pacific Subtropical Gyre - HC15-DNA-20-200_MG | ecosystem: Environmental > Aquatic > Marine > Oceanic | place: Pacific Ocean: North... | reverse complement strand
TATCCGTTGTATGATAGCATAAAGGATTCTAATGGTAATTATCAGCAAATTCTAATTGGATATCGTGTATCTAACATTTTATCGATACAAACTGATAAAATTGATTCTGCTGGAGACATAATTGATTCTGCAGTATCTTCTGGTGCAAATCGTGTTGACAATGTATCATTTCAATTATCCGACGATAAATTACAAAAAATTTCTGATAATCTAATTGCTGATGCAATTAATGATGCAAAACAAAAAGCAGAAAAAGCTCTTGTTCCATTGAAACAAAAAATTGTTGGAGTAAAATCTGTGGTTATACATGATAACTTGATGCCATATTATGATAGTCCTATGCGTGCATCATTTGATGGATTTGCTGAATCTATGAAATCTGCACCAATACTGTCAGGCGATGAAGAGATTAGAACCAATGTTAGTGTTGTTTTCTATATATCACAAATAGAATAACTGTGTTCTGATTATTATGATTGATTTTCTTTGGTTAATACCACTTGGATTTGCTGCTGGGGTTTTAGGCTCCATAATAGGTCTTGGCGGTGGAATTATTGCAGTGCCTGTAATGACTTTTGCAGGGTTTCCGCCAACTTTGGCTGCAAGCAATAGTTTGTTTGCTGCGTTTAGTAATGCAGTTGCATCTACTGCTACATATGCAAAACAAAAAAGAATTGAATATGGAATTGGTTTAAGATTAGGTTTAATGTGTATTCCAGGCACTATTCTTGGTGCATTTGTATCTGATGGAATGACACCAGTTGTGTTTCAGATTCTTTTTGCATTAATTTTGGTCTCTTCTGCAGTATATATTTTTGTAAAAAGAAAGATTACAGAAAAACCATATAATCTAAAAAATTCAATGATGGTTTTTGCTGCCGCTGCAAGTTTTTTTGCTGGTATAATTTCAAGCTTGTTTGGAATCGGAGGTGGTGTAGTCTTTGTTCCATTGATGGTAATTGGAATTGGAATTTCAATGAGAAAGGCTGCACCCACATCACAGCTTGTTCTAATATTTGCATCGTTAAGTGGATTAATTGTTCATTCCTTACTAGGTCATCCTGATTTCACACAGGCTATGTTGTTATCAATCGGTGCATTTGCAGGTGGTTTATTGGGTGCTAGATTATCATTAGATATTAAGGAAATAAAATTGAAAATTATTGTCACTATTGTTTTGATGGCTGCTGCAGTAAAATTAGTTATAGATTCGATGGGGGTTCCTTTTTAATCCTGTAAAGGTTCTTTTTACATGTTACAATAACTTCCCCTTCTCCATTTGTTCCTTCAAAGTCTACACCAATCAACCCAAACTCTTCATTAAGATCTTTTTTCTCAGATATTGTAAATTTAATTTTAAGAACTTGGTCTGTGTATAATGGTTTTAGGAATCTGGTTTGTCTGTCTTCCCATTCTTTGTCACCATCAATGCCATATAGTATGATTAAATTTCCATAGATTTGCCTCAATCTGGTAAATTCACCTTCCATACGAGAAATCATTGCCCTACCAGAAACAACTTTAGGCTCTTTTTTACCAGTATCAATTTCAAACATTGCATTTTTTATTCGTGAAAATCCTAGATATTCATCTAATTCATCAGATGATATTGTGGTTGTTGACTGAAACTGATCACCAACATTAAGTGAGGAAAATTTTTCCATTTCTATCTTGATTCGTCAGGACAGAAAATTACTTCAGAACTTGTACCCGCTTCCTTTGTCACCAAGTAGTTTATTGTATTCATGAGATTTTCATCGCTAGACTCTCTTCCATCAACAGTTCCAGGTAAAACTACAAACATTCTAACATTTGATTTTAGGACGTCACTTAATTCTTGATTAACTGTAGTTGCAAATGGTCTTAATGCACCTCTAAACACTTCAGCCTTTGCTCTTGCATGACCACCAACTTTTTTTCCGGCAGGAAGTGCTGGTCCAATTATTATAATTCTTCCATAAGCTTCTTTGAATAATCTTGGGTCATCAGAACCACCTGAAACAAAAGATTCCATTGCATTTTGAGATACTTGAGCTGGCGTATTGATGAATTTGTTAACTAAACCATCCCATTCATTTCTAGTTAATTCAGTTAATTTGGAAAATTCAGGAACATCTCCTGTTATATGAATAAACAACGCATTAGATTCATTTTTGTCATCAGTAACTTTTACACCTTTTTCTTCTAACATTGATTTTATGGTGGTTGCTTTTTGTATTGCATCGTCAGAATCATCATTTGTGATGACGCATGTGATTCCCTCAAAATTATTTTTCTCAGTTTTAGGAACAGATGATCTAATATGTGACTTGACAGAATAGAAAACTCTGTCGCCTGGTATTATTTTTCCATTAAGAATTTTTGATTGGTCATCACCAACAAGTGTTAGAACTGTAGTTGCAACTTGATCTTGTGATAAAAACTGTTGATCTGGTATCATTGTGGATGTATTTTTTTGAATTTTTTCAGCAATGCTTTGAACTTTATTTAGTAAATTAGTAAGTACAGTTTCCTGTTTACCTAACTTTTCAGCGGCAGATTTTATTCCATCTTTGATAGTTTGTTCATCTTCCCCTAACAATCCGACAATCTCATTGTTTGCGGCTTCAACTTCACTTGGTGAAAGTTCTTCAAATCCACTTACTCTAAGAAACTCAGATGCGGCTTTTGGATAAACGGTTTTGTAAATTCTATCTGAATGAACAGGACCAGGATTAGTACCAATCGAAACAATTCCCTTTTCTGTAAGCTCCCATGACATTGCCTCAACGAGTCTATTCTTTGCGCCTTGTGATGCTGTGTATGGACCTCTGAATCTATATGGTCTTTGTTCTAGTGGTCTTTCTTCAGCAAAGAATGTAGAGATTGTAATAATTTTTCCACCTTCTTTCATAACTTTTAGTGCTTGTACAGATGTCCAAAACGTACCAGTTAGGTGAATATCTACAGTACTTCTAAAATCATCTAATGGTGCATGTGCAAAACATGTAACAGGACCAGATACACCAGCATTATTTACAACAATATCTACATTGATACTTTCATTTTGTAGTGTATCAAACATTCCAGTGATTGCTTTTTCATCGCTCACATCTACACCTGAGAAAATCTTTACAAATCCATTAGTCTGTTTTTCATTAATAATTTCATTTAACATTTTAGATGTTGATTCTAACGGTTCTTTTCTTCTACCAAGAATGATTACACTTGCACCATTTTCAACAAATTTCTTGGCAACTGTCATTCCTATTCCAGTACCACTTCCTGTGATTAGTGCCACTTTATTTTGAAATTGTAACATTGATAGAATTTTTGATCGTTTGTAATATTAATTGGTTACCACTAAGAATTATCTTTATTTGTGGGTGGGTATGAGAATTTTCATGCATGATTCTGAATCTGAAACATTTGTATTAAAATCAGAGCCTGAAAAATTTTCCGATAAATTAAAAGAAATTGATGTTGCATCGACTCCTAAGGAAATTGCTACTGATGATGTAGAATCTGATGATTACTATAGCCGTGTGTTTGCGCAGGCCACAATAATGGTTACAAACAAAGGATGTTTAGAAGTTAAAGGCAAGAATATTGATGTAATTCAAATTCTGCAGAAGGGATAGAAATGCAAGATCCAAATCCTACTCCATGGGGAACACAAGATAGGTTTCAAGCACATTATATTGTTAGAAAAAATGATATTGATAATCCATTAGACTACACTGCACGTACCATACTTTCAACTAACGGACACTTTAGTTCTAAGAAAGTATCATCTATCACTTGGAATGGTGGAAAGATCGCTGACGTATTAAATTCTGACAAATCATTAGCCAAAATGATTATTCGGCAATCACCAAACGATGCAATAATTACTGTGGAACCAACTAATGAAGGAATAAGAATTTATGGAAAATGGAAAAATAGTTTTGAATTCGGCATATCACAAGAACTTTTTCAGATATATGAAATTGTTGCATATCATTTAAAGAAATTTTCTGGTCTTAAGGTAACACAATCAAGTTCTCAAAAACAAAACAATGATTCTAAACCTGAGGAAGATATTCCAAAAAACACAGTAGTTTCATCAAAAATCAGAGGAACAATGCCAAAAGGTTGGAAACCATCTTAAGCTTTCCACCAATCTAATGCAAGATAATCTACTCTTTCTTTTCCGTATGGAATTGCAAGTATGAATTGTTTTTTTACACTTGTGGCTAATCTACCTGCTAAAACTACATCAGTTGATGACATTTTTTCATTTCTATTATACACTTGTACTAAGAATGGTGCATGATCTATTCCCGGTCCTTTTTCATACACCGCAAAATCACAACCAAATTTAATTCCTGGATTAACAATATAGCCTTTCTGACGAAAATTTTTGTACACTTGAAATTTTTTATCAAAGTTATGATATTCATGTCTACATACTTCTAACATAGAATTTTTTGAAATCTTTTTTTTATTTTTATAAATTTGAATCTTAGAATTAAGTTGCAAATAGTAACCTTCAATTAAATCTAAAATTAGTGGAACATTAATTTCATCAGGTTTTGGTTTTGGCATTCCAATTGGTTTGCCATAATATCCTTCTACAAATAATTTCTTTGAGTCTGATATATTCCAAACAATAATTCTGTTTTCTATTAATTCGGCTTTCAATTAAAGACTCAAAGCTAGTAGTATAAAGGAATCAGATACCTCTTGACACTTATCAGCCATTTCTTCAATTCCTTCGATAATATCTTTTAGTAATAGTAATTCCTTTGTTGAAGAGATGTCCAATGACTTCATAACCATTTGTCTATATTTGATGTCAATCTCTCGTTCAATTTTCTGTGTATCTTGAGCTAGTTCTATTGATTTTGCAGAATCTGAATTCAAACTTCGTATAATCTCATTAAGCTTGTAAATTTCATCAACAACTAAACCAATTAATTCGGTCAAGTCAGTATCTAATTTAGAACTCTTAAGAGTTATAGGTTTGATATTTGATAGTTTAAATGCAATACCGGTAATATAACCAGCAATTTCATCCATTGTATAAGCTGTATTGAGAAGATTTTCCCGATTCATAATTAATCCACCTACATCAGCAACATCACGGGTGATTTTTCTTCTTAAACCTTCAACTTCTTCTTCTAATGATGCAATTTGGTCTAAAGCATCTTTAATTCCTGTCTTATCTTTGGAGATAATTAGATCTGGAAGAGATGATAAACTTCTTGCTGCATTAAGAATTCGATTGATTTCATCTTGAAGAACTGCAATTGCCTTTCTTTTAGCTTGTACTTCTAACTCCCCACTGTACATAACGAATTACTACTCAAGAAGAGGTTAATTTAATGCTTCTTGTTTTGAATAAGCACAAAAACTATCCAGTTTTATTCTGGTTTTTGTATAGAGCAAATACTTCTTCATGAGTTGATGCATCCTCAGCAAGTTTTTCAGTACGAATCTTTCCAGTGAATTTTGGGAATCTTAATGCAAAACCTGTTTCATTTCTTACCAAATCTAATCCGGTTTTATGAATAGGGCTCAAGGTAATTTCTGATGCCACTATTTCTAACACTAATTCTGGTTCAAACCATATATCAGCTTCAATGTCGCTTACAACTCTAGGATTTTTTTTCAAAATAACTTTGTTAGAAAGAATTTGAAATAGCTGATCCAGATTTTCATCAGTAAATCCTGTACCTACCTTACAAATAGTTGGAAAACTGTCATTTTCAGAATTGTATGTAGATAATAGCAAAGTTCCATATTTACCAGTTCTTCTCCCTCTACCAAAGAACGCACCAACAACAACTAGATCTAAACTGTCACCCAAATCATTTTGATATTCTCTCTTTAGTTTTAACCAATTACTTCCACGAGAACCTGCACGATATTGTGCATCAAGTACCTTTAACATTAATCCTTCACATCCAGAGTTGATTGAGTTTTCTAATACTTCTGAAATATCTGCAGTATTTTTCACAATTGACATTGGAATAAGTTTAGAAAATTCATTTTCTTTGATTATTTCTTCTAGATTTTTTCGTCGTGTATTATAAGGTGTATTCAAATAATCATTTCCATTATAGTAAAGCATATCAAAGAAATTTACAGTGATAGGATAATCTGCTACTGCTTTCTCTAATTTGTATTTCCTTCTTCTATGCATTAATTCTTGGAATGGTAGGAAATTTCCTGTGTTTTCATTAATTGCAACTATTTCTGCTTCAAAAATTCCATCATCTGCGTTTATTGACTTTGAAATTTTTTCTACAATGTCTGGATAATATGATGTAATATTTTCTAAACTCCGTGAAAATAAAACTACTTTTTTATTTTCTATATGAATTTGTACACGCTCTCCATCAAGTTTGTATTCTGCAGCAAATTCATTCTCTATTCGTTTTATTGCTTCATCTTCACTCTTTACACGGTCTGCTAACATAGGTCTAATTGGGCTGAAAATAGAAACTTTAAATTTTAAAAGTCCATCAACACCATCTTCCGTTAAAACTTCTGAGACTTTACCTAAATCACTTGATACATTGTAAGCATTTTCCACCAGTTCACGATTCTCTTTACTATCTGTAAATGCTATAGCTAATGCATCCATAATTGTATTTTCAGCAATTCCTAGTCGCATAGTTCCAAGTAAAATTTTTAAAATAAATTTTGATTCTTCTGGCGTTGCGTCATTTAATAAACTTGAGATGTATTTCATTTTCATATCTTGAGAACCCTTACCTTCCAGACTTGAAATTTTTAGTAGTGTTTCATATACTCTCTCTAAAGTAATTGTTTCAGCTGAAAATGTAGTCTGAGTTTTTTTCTTCAGAATATTTGATGCAGTAAGTCCTAGATCTCCACCATCATTATACTCATCTTCAATTTTTTTTGTTGTAATACCAGCTGATTTTGAAATTGCACGAATCACAAGTTTTTCTGCAATACCCAATTCAACACCTTCAAAATTTGGTTTGAGTTTACCTTGTATCAGATAGATGACTATAGGAATTATGTCGTTAGGTATTTTTTTTAGTAATTCAACTAAAATATTTGTTAATTCTAAGCGTTTACTTGTTTGCTCCATCATTTCCAGTGACTCTGATAATACAGAAAATTTCATTTTTGTGTATACTTAGTAGATTCGCATTTTGAATAAGTTTTATTCTAAATGTATCTGAAAATGACTTTTTTTTGGTCTTTTTTTAATTCTGAAACAAGTGCAAAATTGCTCAACGGGTATGTTTTTTTGTATTGTTTCATAAAGCTCCATGCAACATCATGATTCTTAAATTCGGTTCGTATTCCATCAATTTTAGTTTCATTACCAAAAATATCAAAGCAAACAACTGAATATTTTTTTGGTCTATTATGTGGTCTGGCTTTAAGGAACCATGATATTGCAAACGCAAATGCGCCCAGAATTATAAATGCGAATCCAATTTCTTTAAAATATGGCCAGAAAATACCTGGAACTGTTTGGCTAAATAATTGGACGACAAACTGTGAAAATGTTAATACCGCTGCAACGGTCATAGCCAATTTAGTAATAGTGTGAAAACCTACTGAAAATTGAAATTCATACTTAGAAATCATCAATGAGAATATTACTTACTTAGTTTTAATCTTTTTTAACTTATGATCTACTGATTCTAGTCAGGATCTTCATAGTTTTCCTTTCGATCATTGACAGTTGTTGTTGAATCCATTGGTTTCATTTTCTCTTTAAGTTTACTCATTCTGGCTTTGTATCCTTCTGCATATTCTAGTTCATCTGGAACAAGTGTTGCAGGATGTATGAAACCTTGGCTACGTATAGCCAGTGCTTTTTTTGTTGCTTGTTCTCTAATGTAATCCCAATCGGCTGTTGAAAATCCATCAAATGGTCCAGTAAATTTTCCTCCATGCATGCTAAAAACAAGTGATTGTACAATTGGAATACAAAAATTAATTGTTGCTGCAGAGTTTAATTTTACAGGCATTAGTGGCATATTATGACTACCTCTTGTGTTTCCAGCTACATAATGTGGATTGTTGAACACACTTCCTGCCTCTTCTGTTGCAGGAAATAGCTTTTGAGTTCTAATTAAACAGACAGGATCATCTTTCCCAACATATGTTCCTGCTATGTTATGCAATCGATCTGTTGATGCACTCATTATAGGTTCTCCTGACTTTGTATAAATTTCTGCAATAACATATCTCCCAGGATACATTAATGCTGCTTCAAGCGTTGGTTTGTCTTCCCATAATTGAAGATCTGCAATTGTTCCCTCTTCAACATCCATGATTTTAAAACAGACTCCTTCAGCAAGAGATTTGTTAACAATTAATCCGGTATTGCTTAGCGCATCAACAAATAATCTATACATAGGATAGTTGAAACAACCTGGTTCTGTTTTATCTGCAGCAAAAACGGTAAATGCTTCATTTGGCCTTTCTTCAAATTCTAATTCAGCAACACCAGGCCCCATACCCTTGACATTTCCTGAGAAAGAATCCTTTAGCAAATCTTGTCCAGCACCATAAAGTCCTTCCTGTTTAGCAATAGCAGTTCCTGCTTCAAACGCATCCCAGGCTAATTTGTGAATTTCTTGATTGTCTACACCTTTTGTATGACTCATTACAATATGGACATCGTCTCCACAGTAGCCAATGTAATAATCTATCAAAAGCTCACCTGCGTTTTTGACAGTTTCTTTAACTGCAGCGATTAAGGCTTCACTGGGTCTAGTATGACCACCAATTCCACCTACATCTGCTTTGATCACCGAAACTGTTATTTTCATAGTTTTTTTATTTCGGTGCTTTGATTTATACTATTACGTTATTCTGATTTCAATTTCATGATCTAAAAAATGCAAAAAAACCACATGAAAATTAAAAAAAATGTAAATGCTAATAAAGCCCATCAAATAACGAATTTTGAAAATGGCAGACAAAGCACACCTGAATATGATCATTACAGGACATATTGATAATGGTAAATCAACCACAATGGGTCACTTTTTGATGGATTTAGGTGTAGTTGATGAGAGAGCAATTGCTCAACATGCCGAGGAATCTGAAAAGACTGGAAAAGGTGATACCTTCAAGTATGCTTGGGTTATGGACAATATCAAAGACGAAAGAGAACGAGGTATTACAATTGATCTTGCTTTTCAAAAATTTGAGACTCCAAAATTCTTCTTTACACTAATTGATGCACCTGGACACAGAGACTTTATCAAAAATATGATTACTGGAGCATCTGAGGCAGATGCAGCAGTTTTAGTACTTTCAGCAAAAGAAGGTGAAACAGACACCGCAATTGCACCTGGTGGTCAAGCAAGAGAACATGCATTCTTGCTAAAAACATTGGGTGTTAACCAACTTATTGTTGCAATTAACAAAATGGATGACAGTAAATTCTCTGAAGATGCTTACAACGCAGCAAAAGCAAAAGGTGAGCAATTGGTTAAATCTGTAGGTTACAAATTAGACCAAGTTCCATTTGTTCCAGTTTCTGGATGGACAGGAGATAACCTAGTTAAAAAATCTGAAAATATGCCATGGTACAAAGGCAAGACACTCTTAGAATCATTTGATGACTTTACAGCACCAGAAAAACCAATTGGAAAACCATTACGTGTTCCAATACAAGATGTTTATTCAATAACTGGTGTCGGCACAGTTCCAGTAGGACGTGTTGAGACTGGTGTAATGAAACCTGGTGATAAAATTGTTGTAATGCCATCTGGCGCAGCAGGTGAAATCAAATCAATTGAAACACATCATACAGAAATGCCTAAGGCAGAAGCTGGCGATAACATAGGCTTTAATCTAAGAGGAATTGAAAAGAAAGATATCAAACGTGGAGACGTTTTAGGTGATCCAGCAAGCCCACCAAACGTTGCAAAAGAATTCAAGGCACAAATTATCGTTATTCATCATCCAACTGCTATAGCACCAGGTTATACTCCTGTAATGCATGCACACACTGCACAAGTTGCAGCAACAATAACTGCATTTAATGCAAAAATTAATCCTGCAACAGGAGCAACTGATGAAGAAAATCCAAAATTTTTGAAAGTAGGTGATTCTGCTATAGTTACAATTAGACCTGTAAGACCAACACCAATAGAAACATTCCAAGAATTTCCAGAGATGGGCAGATTTGCACTAAGAGATATGGGCGCAACTATTGCTGCTGGTGTTGTAAAAGAAATTACTGAAAAACACACTGCATAAATGAGTCATTATGGCTCAAAACGCTCGCATCAAATTAACTAGTACCAGTCTTCATAAACTGGGCGATGTATGCAATGAAATTTTGGGTATTGGAAAACGAACAGGTGTAAAGGTTAAGGGTCCAACTCCATTACCAGTCAAACGTCTTAACGTTGTTACTAGAAAATCTCCTTGTGGAAATGGCACTGAAACATATGAAAAATGGGAAATGAGAATGCATAGACGAATAATAGATCTTAACGCTGATGACAAAGCAATAAGACAGTTGATGCGTTTAAAAATTCCAGATGACGTGTACATTGAGTTATCATTAAAATGACTTTGTTAGCCTTTTATTATAGGATAAATCGTGAGTATTATGGCTGAAGAGAATTTTTCAGAGGATGCATCTAATGAGCCAGAAATATTCGAAGAAGAAAAATTTGATGTCATTTATGAGTGTCTCAGATGTAACGTGAAAGCAAATCTAAGTGAATTGATTAGACTACCAGAGATAAAATGCATCTGTGGTTTCAGAGTTTTTACTAAGATTAGACCACCAATTGTTAAAACTGTAAAAGCAGTTTAGTTAATCTCTGTCTTCTTTATAACTGTGATATCTCTGTAAGTGTGTTCGCATATCTTCCATATTTGAAAAATTTTTGTTACAGATCTTACAATCATATGGTAAATCTTTGAAATGTATCACCTGGAGGTGTTGCATCAGTTCTTCTTTCTTAGAAAATTTTTTGTTACAATAATCACATGCATTTTTTTTAAAGAAGATCATCTCATTCATTTTTTGCTTTTTGGCCATCCCAACATTTTCGACATAACTGTCCTTCTACTTTCCATTTTGGTTTTGGATTATATCTAAAAAATCCTAATTTCATGCCGCAAAGTGTACAAAATGCTTTCTTACTGTTAAAATCAGTTTCCTTTTTATCGAAACATGTTTTACATAACAGACCTTGCATATCCCATTGCCATCTTGGTTCCCAAAGGTCAGTGACTTTTTTTTGTGTTCCACATGTTAGACATTTTGATTTAATGTTAGAATCATATTCGTCCTTCATCTTATCCATATAACAATCACCACAAAGTGGAGATTCCACATACCACTCTTTTTTTGCTTTATGTCTATGCTTTGTTTCTTTTTTACAAATTGTGCATATTGTAGGTTTTTTACCAAACAGTCCCATAGTTGTTATAAAAATTAGATCTAATTAAATTATGAAAATAATGAAAAAGGAAATTAGATTAGATTTCATCTAGTAGTTTTTCTAAACCTTGACTAGTGTTTAGCATACCTTTCTTTTTTGCATACTTTTCGATCATTTTGTATTGATCGTTAGTAAAACAAACTGGCATTGAACGTTTTTCCATAAACACATTAATTTTTCTTTTTTAATAACTCTTACTTTATTTGAAAAACTATATTGGCGATAATTAATTGTCATGTATGGCAAAAATGCTTCAGATTTTAGTTATAGGCAACAATGATAACGGATGTACACCTGATCTTGAAACTATTGCATATGATGCTGGAAAAGAAGTTGCAAAGTCTGGATCAGTTTTGATAACTGGTGGTTTAGGTGGTGTAATGAAGGCTGCATCACATGGAGCAAAGGATGAAGGTGGATTAACAGTTGGTATAATTCCACAAGATGATTCTTCAATGGCAAACGAGTTCTGTGACATTGTTATTCCTTCTGGCATGGGTTTGTCAAGAGATTTTCTTAATGCACTTTCTGCAGACGGAGTAATTGTTGTAGGTGGTGGCTCTGGAACACTATCAGAAATATGTGCTGCATATATGTACAAAAAACCAATTGCATCTCTGAAAAATTCAGGTGGTATGGCTACAAAGTATTCTGATCAATACATTGATCATAGAGAAAATGTCAAAATTGTGGGATTTGCCTCACCAAAAGATGCTGTCAATTATATTTTAGAGCAAACTAAATCATAGATTCTAAGAGTGGGTCTGGTTTGTAAAATTCGCCAAACTTTTCTGTTAGTTTGTTTAATTCATCTATTATGTTTTGAATTCCAATTTCTTTTGCGGTTTCAAACAATGGTTTTCTAAGACCAAGACCAAGCTTTGCAGCTTTTTCAATTTCTTCTATATCACTTGCACCATTTGTAATTAGCCATGCTGCATTATTTAGTACATTTGCAACAAGTTGAATCGGGTTGCATTTTTGTGCTAGATCTTCAGAAAGTTCTACTCTTTCATACTTGTCATCTGAATATTTATAATATCCCTCTCCTGATTTCTGTCCTAATTTTTTCTCATTAAACATTTTTTCAACTGTCTTGTGTGGATTGATTACTTTTTTATCTCGTAAATGCATTTCAACAGTAGCTTTGTGTATTACGTCCATTCCAGTAAAGTCTGCCAATTCAAAAATCCCCATAGGAAAACCAAGTTTGAACTTTACAGCAGAGTCAATTTCTTCTAGTGACGCACCTGTTCTGTCTTGGAGATAGCATGCCTCATGAACCATTGGGATGAAAAGTCTGTTTATAATGAATCCTGGAACGTCTTTTCTACACACTACTGCTTGTTTGTTTACTGTTTTTACAAATTCTTGGGTAAGTTCAGTTATTTCTTTAGATGTCTTTTCACCTGGAATCACTTCAACTAATTTCATAAGTTGTGGTGGATTGAAAAAGTGAATTCCAATAAATTTGTCAGGACGTGATGTTGTATTTGCAATCTCTGTAATCGGTAGGGTACTTGTATTTGATGCAAATATCACTTCTGGCTTTGCAGCCTTATCCAGTTCTGCGTACACTTGCTTTTTTAAATCCATTATTTCAGGAACTACTTCAATTACCAATTCAGCATCTTTAACTGCATCATTCAAATCTACAGCTGGTCTAATTCGTGAAAAAATTGCATTACCTTCTTCTTTTGATATTTTTTCTTTTGTAACAAGTTTGTCTAGACTCCAACGAATTTTTTCCATTGCCTTGTCTAAAAATTCCTGTTTGATGTCGCGTAGTACTACATTGTATCCCGCAGTGGCAGATACCTGTGCAATACCGTGCCCCATAACTCCAGAACCTAAAACTGTGATGTTCTTAATATTCAATATTTCATATTCAGAAATACCTTTTATAAGCTCATTCAAATTCTATATGCTATGGGTCTATTTGGGAAGGAGAAAAAAAGTGATCAAACCAAATGTAAAGAATGCGGTTTAGAATTACATCAGCCAGAAAGACTTGAGCGACATATGAAAAAAGCACATGGTAATGTACCTGAGAAAAAGCCTGACACCAGTGGTGGTGTTCAAGAAGGCGGAATGTGGTAAATTTATTATTACAAAATTTTAGACAATCATTATTGGAATTATCCGACGGTCAAAAATATGCAGTTGTTTTTTTAGGCGCACTTGTGGTAGCAGGAATAGTTTTAGGAACCATGGTTTTTCCTTTCTGGAATTTTATACGTGAAGATATTATACAAGAAGTTGAGATCTTTGAATCTGCAAACGGGAATTGTTATGTTGATACACTAGATGGAATTCCAAAAACTATAGAAAACTGTAATCTCCCTGTTGGCTCTATTGTCACTGTTAAATATGGTGAAGGTCTACCATGGGCAATAATTGAACCGTAAGATTAGATTTGGTGAATGATTTGGATTGTATTTTTTGTAAAATTGCATTAAAAGAAATTTCAGCAAAAATACTAATTGAGACAGCATCATGCATAGGATTTTTAGACGCATTTCCTTTAGCAAAAGGCCATGCATTAATTATCCCAAAAAATCATTATGAGAAAATTCAGGATCTTCCAGTAGATGTTAATAATGAAATTTTTTCTACAGTACACAAATTGATTTCCAAGGTTGATTCTTTGACTGGTGCAACACTAGTTGCAGTTCATAATGGTAAAGATAGTGGACAGGAAATACCACATGTTCATGTTCATTTGATTCCAAGAAGTAAAGATGATTCTGCAGGTTCCGTACATTCTATGTTTACAAAAAAACCAGAATTATCCAAGTCTGAAATTGATGATTTATGTAGTAAGTTAAGAATTACCTAGTAAGGAAATATTCTTTGATTATTGTCTAAATCATCGACAATAATTGCTTTTGTTGGGCATGTTTCAGCGGCATTAATAATTTTCAGATTTTTTGCACCCTTGGCATTATAAACTCGAGATTTTGGATTCATTGTAGTTGTTTTGTCAATTGTGAACACATTTGGCGCAATGGTTTCACAACTGCAACATCCAATGCAAAGTGATGGGTCAACTCTAACAGATAAATCAATTTCTGGTTTTTCTTTTAGATTACTTGCTTGCTGCTCATGTACATTTTCATTTTTAGTTGATTCATATTTGTTCCAAAAGTCTTGTTCATATTTTTTCCACCAATCTTTGTCTTCTTCAAATTCTTTAGTGAATCTACTCCAATCTTCCTCAGGTGAACTCTGTCTACGATTTCGCTCATTTTTCCTGAAATTTTGTCTTGTATTTTTTACATCTTGACGTGTTTTTGTTTCTGATTTTTTGTTTTGTATATATGTGGATTTATGTTGATCTTTCAGAAAGTAGTATGCTTCAGTTATTACTTTGAATTTTTTTCCATCAGATTCTTTTTCATTTTTATCTGGATGTAATTCCAATGCTAATTTTCTATACGCATATCGAATTTCTTCATATGTTGGGTCATCTTTTAAGAGTAAAATCTGACGCGCTTGTTTCGTGTTCAACTATTTCTGATACGAGTTAATATGATAAAAAGATACTTAGATCAAATTAGTACTTCATCATCTTTTTTCCATGCTGGGTCAACTATACATAGAACTTTTAGTTCTTCATTACCAGTATTTTCTAAATATTGTATAGAAAACGGTGGAACAAAAATTGATTGGTGTTCCTCAATTACTATTGATGCGCCATCTATATGCAATACTCCTTTCCCTTCTAATACAAAATAAACTTCAGATGTTTTCATTTTGTGTGGTTTTGATTTTTTACCTGGTTGAATAGTTGATTGAGCTAGACTATACCTAATCCCATCTAGAGTATTATGGGGATGAAAGATTTGCCTAATTTCAGTACCTTCATCAGCATTGATTGGCTTTATGTCTTGAATCTTTTTTGTAATCATTATTTTAGTCTCTGTGTTACATTTGTTTGAAAATCAGATTCATACCAAAATGTTGTTGGTTCAACATTATTTTTTGGAAATGAATTAATTGCAATATGTGAAAAATCTATTTTTTTTGTTACAGAACCATGTGTATGAAGTGTTTTAG
>Ga0310344_10001988_pt1 | contig 15493 bp, 18 predicted proteins | sample HC15DNA20200_MG_FD_203801 | JGI IMG/M metagenome (GOLD analysis project Ga0310344, IMG submission 203801) | Marine microbial communities from station ALOHA, North Pacific Subtropical Gyre - HC15-DNA-20-200_MG | ecosystem: Environmental > Aquatic > Marine > Oceanic | place: Pacific Ocean: North... | reverse complement strand
CTTGCTTCTAGTTTATCCTTGTTAATTGGCATGGAATTAAGACTTGAAATTTAACATAAATACGTATCTAACTTGTTCAGGAAAATCTAGAAAGAGATAAAAGTGAATTGATTTTTTTTAAAAATCTTGATTAAAACAAAAATTTTGCATTTGGGGGATTATGATATTGTCTAAATCATCACTTAATTCTAGAATTATTTCTCAACTTAATGAATTTGGAATTAATACTCAAAAAATTCATAGAAATCTATCAGTAGAAGAATTGATAAAACATTCTACAGAAAAAAATGAAGGTGTTTTAACATCTTCTGGTTCATTATCTGTGAAAACAGGAAAATATACTGGTCGTTCTCCTCAGGACAGATACATAATTTATGATGAAGAGACACATGAAACAGTTGACTGGGGAAACGTTAATCACCAATTCCCATCGGAAAAATTTAATCAGATTTTTGAAAAGATGAAAAAGCATGCCGAGGGTAAAGATCTTTATGTTTTTGACGGATTTGTTGGTGCTGATAGAAAAAATAGATTACCAATACGAGTTTTGAATGATCATGCATGGCAAAGTCTTTTCTGTAGACAATTATTTGTTAGACTATCTGCAGCAGAACTAGATACACATGTTCCTGAATTTACGGTGCTATGCTTAAATGATTTTGAAGCAATACCTGAAATCGATGGCACAAGAACAAATGCATTCATACTAATCAATTTATCAAAGAGAATTGTAATCATTGGTGCAACAAATTATGCAGGAGAAATGAAAAAATCGTTATTCTCCGTAATGAATTATCTTATGCCATCTCGTGGCGTATTCCCAATGCATTGTTCATCAAATGTTGGTCAAGATGGAAGTACAGCATTATTTTTTGGATTATCAGGTACTGGTAAGACTAGTTTATCTGCTGATCCAGAAAGAATGTTAATTGGAGACGATGAACATGGTTGGTCTGATGATGGAATTTTTAATTTTGAAGGTGGATGTTATGCTAAATGTATCAATCTAAATCAAGAATCTGAACCACAGATTTGGAATGCTATAAAATCAGGCACTGTGCTTGAAAATGTAGTAGTTAACAAAGAATCACTAAAACCTGATTTTGATGATGGTAGCCTTACTGAAAATACTAGAGCAGCATATCCACTTGATTACATTCCAGGTGCAATAATTCCAAGTGTAGGTGAAAGTCCTAAAGTAATTATCTTCTTGACTGCTGATGCACTGGGTGTTTTACCACCAGTGTCTAAATTAACTAAGGATGGTGCTATGTTTCATTTTATGTCTGGTTATACAAGTAAACTAGCTGGAACTGAACGAGGAATTAAAGAACCAAAAGCAACATTTTCAGAATGTTTTGGTTCACCATTCATGCCAAGACCTGCATCAGTTTATGCAAAAATGCTAGGTGAAAAAATTTCAAAACATAATGCATCAGTTTATCTAATTAATACTGGTTGGTCAGGCGGTCCATACGGGGTTGGGAAACGAATCAGTATAAAGTATAGTAGAGCAATGGTTACCGCTGCTCTGACTGGTGCACTTGATATAGTGAAATTTAGACATGATGATCTCTTTAACCTAGATGTACCTTTAGAATGTCCTAACGTTCCTTCTGACATACTAGATCCTAAAAATACATGGATCGATAAAGATTCCTATGATCTTTCAGCAAAGAAATTAGCACAAATGTTTGTAGAAAACTTTTCTAAGTTCAAGAATGTCACAGATAACATTCGTACGGCAGGACCAATCACACCTTAATTTCTTAACATTCTAACACCAAATATACCTACTAAAACTGTAATTATAGATAATATAAGAACAGGTCGTTCAATTTCTTCTAAATAGTAAAATACAGATTTTTCATTTTCAGATAATAGATTAATTTTAATTGAATCATAAACATCAAATGTATTTTCATCCGTACTAATTTTTGCTTCAATCCAGTAATCTCCAGATTTGTAAATCTTTAATGGTGAATTACTCTTTGAAGAAAATGAGATTGAATCTTTTTCTAATGTTTCTTTATTAACTGCTGATATTTTTGCATATGTCCATTCTAATGGTTTTAAGATTTCAAAAAATAACTCGTCATTTTCTTCTATAATGTTAACTGTAGCATCTGAAACTCTTACATGAATAGGAATTTGGTGTGTAATTCCATTATGTAAAATGAATAGCCTACCTTCAAATTCACCTGTTTCGTTTGAGACTAATTGTGAAGTAACTTGTATGAAGTTATCTTCCAAATTATAATCAAAATTTACATTAACAAAATCTGAAAATTTTATTTCTAATTGATTGTCTAATTTGTCTAAATTTAGATGTAAATTTTTTGTCTGTGAATTTTTTTCTGTAGATAAATCAAATCTCAAATTAGATGGTAAAATTAATAATTCTGAATTAAAGGCATCTGTAACATTAACCCTACCTGCACCTCCTATATTCATTGGAAATTCATTTCCAAAAGGATCTGTTACCAAATTTGACGTTGTAATTAATTTTGATTTAATTTCGTGAGGAGTGAATTCAGGATTCTTCTCCAACAACAATGCCACTGCACCAGCAATATGTGGGGCTGCATAGCTTGTTCCACTAGTAATGTTGTATTTCTCGCCTAACGATGTTGTTTTTACAAAAACTCCAGGTGCAACCAAATCTGGTTTTCCGTAGAATGGTGACACTGGACCTCTTGAACTAAACATTGCAACAAAATCTGGATGATTAAATACATCAATTGTTCCTATAGTTTTTGTATTTAGCATTTTTTTTATTTTCAAACCATCGTCTTGAGTTATAGATACTGCTGGTATTGAAGGAACATAGTTTTCTGGAATAAATTCATGCATTAGCTCACCATAAAATATACCCGGTTCATTATTAAAAACAATAATTGCCTTTGCACCACTATTTGCCGCTACATACTCCTTTTCTGAAAAAAATACTACCTCGTCTTCAACTTCACCGCCTCTTTCAACAAGAAGAATCTTATTTTTAACATCAAGGTATTCCAGATCTTGCTCCCTACCAAAGCCTCCAAATTCAATTTCTTCTATTATTTTTTCAGAAATTATCTCAGTTCCTAACATGGGTAAAACCTGAAATTGTTCTTCACCTATCTGTAATGTTGAAACAATACTTGAATCAATGTCATTATATGTTGCACCTACTGTAATTGCATTTGGGTTTGCACCAGGACTACCTATAGTTTCATTGTCAGGTCCACTATTTCCTGCAGCAGCAACAACCACAATTCCATTCTTTACAGCCTCATTTACAGCATAATCAATTTCATCATGAATAATATCCACTCCTAAACTGATATTGATAATGTCAGCCTCATCCGCCATAGCTTGTTTTATTGCTTTAATTATTAGATCCGAAGATACAGCTTCTCCATCTTCTGAAACCCTATAAGCTAAAATTTTTGATTTTGGAGCTATACCAGTTGTTTCACCATCTGCAGCAATTATTCCTGCTACTTGCGTACCATGCCCATTAGTATCTTGAGGAAAGTTATCATTTTCTATAAAATCATACCCTCCAACAATTTTCCCATTTTCACCTATCCCTAAAAGGTCTGGATGCTCAAAATTAACGCCAGTATCTATAACCGCAATTTTTATTGTTTCACCACCAATACCAATTTCTGATGGATAAACTGCACCAATATGTGGTCTGCTATTTTCTAATAGCAATTCAAGGCTCACATCATTATTGAGTGAATTAATGGAAAATACAAGTAGCATTAGAGTAATACCTGAAAAAATGATACTATTTTTCCACATTTTTTTAATCAATTTAATATCTAAAATGCCTTACTTGTAAAACAATAAATTGTATTCTGTGTTTGACATCATATGGGAAAATACACACTTCCTGAGATGCCTTATGCATATGATGCATTAGAACCTCATATTGATGCTCAAACAATGGAGATCCATCATACCAAACATCATCAGAAATACACTGACACGATGAATGGTGCTTTGGAGAAGCTTAGTCCAGAGTTACAGAGCAAGGATATCATTGAAATTTTATCAAATATCAATGATGTACCTGAAGATGTTAGAGGCGCAATTAATTTCAATGGTGGTGGATACGACAACCACAGATTATTCTGGAATAATATGAAACCAGATGGCGGTGGAGAACCAGGCGGAGAATTAGCCGATGCAATAAATTCCTCATTTGGAAGTTTTGCTGATTTTAAAGAACAATTCTCAAGTAAAACTGCTCCAATACAGGGCAGCGGCTGGGGTTGGCTAGTTTATAATCCATCATCAGGCAAAGTTGAATACAAGGCAATGCCAAACCAGACTAGTCCTAGAACTGAAGGTCTTGTACCATTATTGGGTCTAGATGTCTGGGAACATGCATACTATCTCAAATATCAAAACAAACGTCCTGACTACATTGCAGCATGGTGGAATGTTGTTAATTGGGATGAAGTAGATGATCGACTTTCAAAAGCAAAGTAGTTCACTTCTTTTTTTTATTTCTTAGAGTTTTCTTTAATCTGTACCTTCAGTAATCCAGTCATATCCACGTTTTTCTAATTCTTGAGCAAGATCTGCATTTCCACTTTTTAGAATCTTACCTTTTGCAAATACATGAACATGGTCTAACTTATCCAAGAAATTTAAGATACGTGCATAATGTGTAATTACAATTGTTGTAGAATCTTTATCTGAAACTTCGCTAATTGCTTTTGCTACTGCTTGCACTGCATCAATATCTAATCCCGAATCAGGTTCATCTAGAATTGAAATCTTAGGTTTCAAAACAGCCATTTGTAAAACTTCAGAACGTTTTTTCTCTCCACCTGAGAAACCTTCATTTAGATATCTTGAAAGAAATTCATCTTTCAGACCTACTGCATTAATATTTTTTTTAAGATAATTTTGAAATTCTCTTACAGTGATGAATACTTCTCTGTCATCACCTTGCATTGCTTTGCTAAGTGCATTGTATGATGTTCTAAGAAAATGTGAAAAACCAACACCAGAAACTTCTGTAGGATATTGAAATCCCAAAAACAGTCCTTTTTTTGCACGTTCATCAGCTGTTAATTCTAGTATACTTTCTCCATCCAATAGAATATCTCCACTAACTACTTCGTATTTTGGGTGTGCAAGTAATGTATAGGCCAGTGTACTTTTTCCTGAACCGTTAGGACCCATTATTGCATGAACCTCACCAGGTCCTGTCTTAAGATTAACACCTTTTAGAATTTCTTTTCCTTCACGTTTTACAACTAGGTCTTTTATTTCAAGAACTGCCATGAATAAGCACTTTAGTTTTAATATATAATTTCGACGAATTTTAGCTATTCCTAATCAAAAAATAAGAAAAAGGGGGGGATTATTTAGCCAATATTGGTCTTAGAGTTAAAGTAATCTTATTACTTGTAAGAATTTCCTTTACTCTATTTCTGATAGTAACTTCTGTCACTCCAGAAATTGACGAAACATCTCTCTGAAGAATATTTTGACCTGTCAAAATGGATGCAACATAAAGATATGCAGATGCAATTCCATTTGGTGCTTTACCATTAGCCATGTCTTGATCTTTTGTTTTTTCAGCTATTTCCAAAGCTAATCTCTCTACTCTAACATCTGTTTTTGTGAGATTTGCAATCTTTGAGATGTATTTATCCATAGTTACAACTGGTGTTGTAACAGTACCCATGTCTAAAACTAGGTTTCGATAATATTTTGCAGCAAGTTTTGTTTTTGCTTTTACATCTTTTGGCACACACACAGTTTTGCATATGTCATCTAATGATCTAACTATATCACATTGTTTACATGCCATGTAGACGACTGCAACTGTAATACTTACCACAGATTTACCTTTGACCTCAATATTTTTTCCATCTAAACTACGATAGATCATTGAAGCTGTTTCTAGAACATTTTTTGGAAGATTGCAGTTTTCACAGGTTTCAGATATTTTTCCTAGCACATTTGTAAGTCTTCTTTCTCTAGGGGATGTTACTCTCACTCGTTTTTGCCATTTTCCTAATCGTTGCATTTGATTAGTTGTAGTGGAATCAATCTTCTTTCCACTGTAGTCAGTACTTGCAACTGAAATTTCAGTTGCAATTCCCATGTCATGTTGTGAGAGTGTTGTTTGTCCAGTTGCACGGGCTAGTCTCATTTTATCTTCAAGATTAGCACCTTTTGTTTCAGGACCAAAATCAGCCATTTGTTCTTCTACAACAATACCGCAGCTTGAACAAATTCTTTCACCATTATGAATGTCATCTACAATTGCAGATTTACATTCAGGACAGCAAATTTCGATTTCTAATGTGTTCATCTATGTCTTCTCCTGTTTTTTCTTTTTGCAGGAGTAGTTTGTTCGTATGAAAAAACTTTCATTCCATTCAATTTTTTTAAATTGTTTGTCAATGGAATGGCGGATGCATATGGATTCTTGACTGGTCCAATTAATTCTGTAACTCTAGCAATCTTTTGACTACCTTCGTTACAAAGTAATTGACCTTCTGTGATCCCTTTGCTTAATTTAATTATGACTCGACCACTGTTGGCTAAGTGCATAATTTCACCTACCTCCTGCAATTACATTTTCTATGAACTATTTACTATCATTATCTTCTGTCAACAAAACTTTAGCTTGAAGCTATTTTGATTAATTTTTAGATTGTTTTTCTCTTTTAGAAACTAGTTTCTCTGAAATTTTATTCATGATGTTAGTTTTTGTTGTATTTTTCTCTAGAACTATATATCCAGATCTTACATATGGTCTTTTTGGAAATCTCACTTGTTCTTCTGATTCTTTTGGTTCTAATCCTGCAGCTTTTGTTGCCTCTATCAATTCTTTTAGAGATGGATCAAAAATACATTTTTCCTTAGCTAATCTTCTTCCTTTATTTCTTGGCAATGTTTTGTTAAAATAATCAAGCCAGATTACGACATGTTCGTAATCTTTCATTTTATCACTTTACTAGAATTCCGTTTAATGCTCCGTCTTGACCTGGTCTTGAAACAATTTTACATTTACCATCTTTTGTTTCAACGATTGCACCTCTTGTAATAACACCACGTCTTTGATAATCATTGTTTGTTTGATTTTCTAAAACTCTTACAATTTCTGAGCTTTTAATTTTTCCATCCGCTAATACTAGATTTACAACATTTGCAGTTTTTAGAGATGTTTTTTTGTTATTCCCTCTAGTTCTTCTTGTAACTGTAACTTGATCTCCCATTAATGCTTCATTGGGATATCTATCAGTCTGAAATTTTCTTCTTGATTTTAGAGGATGTCTAATTCCTCCAGTTATTTTACTTGTTTTTAGATTTTCAACTGATTTTCTCATACTTGTTTTGTCCTATTTACTCTAATTTATACAAAACGCAAGTTTAGTATAAAATCTATTATGCATTAACAGGTATTTCTGGTGTTATAGAAGGTTTTTCTTTTGTATTTCGTGTTCTTACTTTTTTAAATAATTTTTGTCTTAATGTATCTGCATCTCCTTGTATACCAAAATATTTTTTAAATTTTTCAGTTGTATTGTAAATTTTAATTCTTCCAACATTTTGGTGTTCTATGAAATCTAGTTGAGATAATTCTTTTAGATGAGAATACACTCCAGTTCCTCTAACTTCTACAAGTTGTTTACTTGAAATTGGTTGTTCGTATGCAATGTATGATAATGTTTTTTGAGTTGCTTTTGGCAAAATTGGTTTTGATGCATATCTTCTTCCTATTGTTGAACTATATTCTGGCTTTAATTGAAAAACATAAGAGCCATCTGGTAATGTTACAATTTCTATTGCCTTGAAGGCAACTTTTGCTTTTTGAGTCAATTTTGAAAGTAAATTTAGGGTTTTTGTTCTAGATTCTGTGCCTGACGCTCGAATTAATTCTTCAACACTCATAGGCCTTCCTGCTGAATATAATGCTGCTTCTATTCGTGCAATAGATTCATTTTCGTCGTCAACTTTAACCATATTTTCATCTCTTTTGGAATTGACTTAAAACCATCTTTTACATATCCTTGATCTCTTTGTAATTATTCTTTGATTAATGTAACTCGAATATCGTCATCTTCCTGCATCAAATCAACCTTTTCGTCTCTTGCTAAAAATAATGTAGCAAAAAAGCATCTTATTGAGTCAGTTACATCCAAATCATTTGTAATAGTCTTTAACAGGATGGTTTGAGATTTTTCAAGCTTACTTAGTACCAAATCCTGATATTGTCCAATTATATTTTCAAGTGAGTTGAAGTAGTCTTTGAAATTTGGAGCTTCTTGTATTGGATCAAATTTTAATTGATTACCTCTTCTTTCCCTTGGGTTTGCAATAGTTCCAATTAGGTTCTCTAATAGATCCAAAAGTTCAGTTAGTGAGACAGGATATGTTGACTCGTGCCTATACGGTATATCTAACATTTGAATATCTATATCACTTCTTTGTCTTAGTGGTTTTTTCTCCATAGCAGCTTTTTGAAGTGCAAAAATACTTTCCACTTTTAGTCTATAAATTAATGATGATGATAGTGCAGCCATTCCTGCAATTCTAAGATCTTTTTTATCAGCTTTTTCTAAAATTTCAAGTAACAAAGAAAGTATATTAACTAAATCTATATCCCAGACATTCTTTTTCTTAATTCCCTCTGGATCAAATAAAACATTAATTGGTATTTTTGAGATTTGAGTTTTTGTATCTGGCTGACTCACAAAATCATACTGCTTGCATCTCATAATATCTAAAGGCTCTAATTTTTTCTTGTTATCAGTCAACTCTTATATTGTTATCTAAAAAATTACAACTCATTGAAAGCTGCCCAGATAATTGAACCAAATGAACCTTTGAAAATAGTTAATATTGATAAACCTAAACCAATAGGAAATCAAGTTTTAATCAAGGTGAAATCTACTGGGATATGTCATAGTGATCTCCATCTTTGGGAAGGCGGGTATGATACTGGTGATGGATTTATGAAAGTCACTGACAGAGGCGTAAAATTTCCTGTTACTCCAGGTCATGAAATTGTAGGAACAATTGAAGAGTATGGTGATTCTGTACAGGATCTGAATGTTGGTGATTTAGTATTAGTTTATCCTTGGATGGGATGTGAAAAATGTCCTACATGTAAAAAAGGTGATACAAATCTATGTGAATCACCACAATCTTTAGGAGTATTTCAAAACGGAGGTTATGCAGAGACCGTATTAGTTCCAGATTACAGGTTTACAGCAAAAATTGATGGATTAGATCCTGATGCAGCAGCATCACTCGCATGCTCTGGTCTTACAGCATATACTGCTATAAAAAAAGCATTAGTAAATGATCCTGAAAATATTCTAATTGTTGGTGCAGGTGGTTTGGGATTAATGGGTGTTCAAATTGCTAATGCATTAACAAAATGCAACATCATATGTGCTGATCTTGATGATCAGAAATTAAATTCAGCAAAAGAATTTGGTGCTACTCATATTATTAATACCAAACAACCAGATGCTACCAAAAAAATCATGTCAATTTGTAATGAAAAAGGTGTAGATAGTATAATAGATTTTGTTAATGCACCACCCACAGTAAAAATGGATCTTTCTCTAATTAGAAAACGTGGCAATATCATTCTTGTTGGTTTGTTTGGCGGTGCAGTTGAGTTACCATTGGTATCAGTTCCTCTAAAAGCAATTTCAATTCAAGGAGCATACACAGGAAATTATAATGATATGGTTGAGCTCATCAAACTTGCAAAAGATGGTGTGATTAATCCTTTAGTCTCAAAACATTATTCGTTAGAGGAAGCAAATCAAGCATTAGAGGATCTCAAAGATAGAAAAATTATAGGAAGAGCAGTAATCAATCCATAATAATTTATAAAAAAATGGTCCCCACTGAAGGATTTGAGCCTTCGACAACCCGGTTTCTGTATGCCTGATAGACTGCTGTTTTTCAGCCCTAAGCCGACAACTACAGCCGGAAGCTCTACCAGGCTGAGCTAAGTGGGGACTACATTTTTGAAGTTTTTTTGTATTATTAACTTTAGTTTTAGTTAATGATAAGAACAAAAATTAAATATGTTTCATTCAACTTGGGACTATGACTACTCAGAGGCATCAATATACCGGTTACGTCTGTTCTCCATATTTACATGATCATAATTCAATTGAGCAAAAGGATCTATGGACTAATTCTAAGAATATAGGAGAGATGTACTTTGTTACAGCTACATTTTCAGACACTAGTCAACCTTATTTTTCATATGCTACAAATCATTATATTCTAGCACAATTCAAAAATCAGAAAAAAATTATTAGTGATGTTTCTGATAATTTAATCAATAAACCTTCGTTTATCTTTAAAGTTGACAATTTGCTCTTTCAAAGACAAACTTCAGGAAATCCAAATTTTATATCAGTTTATTATCTAGAGTACGGCGATTCTCATGATGATCTAAGTTATGTAGCAACTCATGTTGCTAGACGTGATAAAGTGGGCTATTCTGGTTTTGGTCACATGGAACTTTTTTCAGACGTCCCTCCAAAATTTACATTTCCATATAGCGACAACATCGTAATAATGGAAATATCTAGTGAAAAAAGTCATCAGAGTGATAACAAGTATTGCGAACAAACAAGAATGGAAATATGTAGAAAAGGTGTTGTAATGAATAATCTTGTAAGTTTTTCCATTTTAGAAAAATTAAAATAAAAAAAGGTAAATAACCCTCAAAATTTGAATTAATATGAGTAAACCAGCTGAATTAGGTTCATTAAAAATTGGCTCTTACATTTTATTGCCTGTTTCTGATCAGCCTACAGGTGACCCATGTAAAATTGTCGAGTATGATACTAGTAAACCTGGGAAACATGGTGCAGCAAAAGCGAGAATTGTAGGTGTAGGAATTTTTGATGGTCAAAAACGACCACATGTAGGTCCAGTTAGTATGCAAATACATGTACCACTAATCAATAAAAAAACAGGACAAATAATTTCGATTACTGGTTCAGATATTCAAGTGATGGACTCTGAAACTTTTGAAACAATTGATATTGAATTGATCGATGAAGAACTAGAAGGAAAACTTGAGCAAGGTCAAGATATTGAATATTGGGATGTAATGGGAAGAACAAAAATAATGCGAATTAAAACATCCTAAATTGGATGCTAATGATGATTGGAAAAGCCATCTGATTTTTGATGAAGATTATGAGTTTTGAGGCATCCAATATTTTTTGATTAAAATGAAGTTAGCATCTTTTTTCTCAGGCGGTAAAGATAGTTGCTATGCAATTTTAAAGGCAATAAGACAGGGTCATTCCATTGAGGCATTAATTACAATAATACCACATTCAGATGAAAGTCATCTCCTTCATTATCATAATATTTTACAGACAAAACTACAATCTGAATCTATGAAAATACCTCAAATTATTGGTTTTTCAGAATCTACAAAAACTAGTGATGAAGTATCACTTCTCTATAAATTAATTAGAAATGCTATAAATAATTTTAAGATTGAAGGAATGGTTCATGGGGGAATAATGAGTGAATTTCAGAAATCAACATTTGAATCATTATGTAACGATTTAAAATTAAAATTAATTTCACCTCTGTGGAATTCTAACGCATCAGAATATATGAAAAATTTACTAGATGATAATTTCAAAATTATAATTTGTAGTACAACTACTGAAGGTCTAGATGATACTTGGCTTGGAAAAGAAATTACATATGAAAATCTCAAAATTTTAGAAAAGCTTTCTAAAAAATTTCAATTTAATCTGAACTTTGAAGGTGGTGAGGCAGAAACTTTTGTTGTTAATTGCCCATTTTTTCAGAAATCAGTAAAAATCATAAATTCTCAAAAAATTTGGGATGGATACAGAGGAAGATTTGAAATAGTGGATGCTGAATTAGAAAATAATGCTTGATAATCTTAAAAACGGGCTTCGCTCCGCTATAAAGAAAATTGTTAGTTCATCTGGTGTAGATGAGGAATTAATCAAGGAACTAGCAAAAGATGTCCAACGTTCTTTATTACAATCAGATGTTAATGTTAAACTTGTTTTAGAAATTACAAAAAACCTTCAAGAAAGATCATTGAATGAAACACCACCTCCAGGTTTATCGAGAAAAGATCATATTGTAAAAATATTATATGACGAACTTGCAAAACTACTAGGAAATGATACTGAATTTCATTTCAAATCAGGTAAAATCAATAAAGTTTTGATGTTAGGAATTCAAGGTAGTGGGAAAACTACAATTTCTTCAAAGTTAGCAAAGTTTCTAACAAAACAGGGTTATCGTATTGGAGTAATTGGTGCTGACACATTTAGGCCAGGTGCATTAGTTCAATTACGTACAATGTGTGAAAAGTCAAATGTCGAAGTATATGGGGAAGAAAATAATAAAGATCCAGCCCAAATTGTGAAAAATGGATTAAAGCATTTTGGAAATTCAAATTTAGATATTATTTTAATTGATACTGCAGGTAGACACAAAGAAGAAAAGGAACTTTTAGATGAGATGGTAGAAATTAGTAAAGTTGCAGAACCTGATCTAGGCTTACTAGTTATAGATGGAACTATAGGACAACAATGTTTTTCTCAGGCTCAGGCATTCCATAATACAATTCCAGTTGGTGGAATTGTAATTACAAAACTTGATAGTTCAGCAAAAGGTGGTGGTGCATTGGCTGCTTCAGCAGCTACTGGTGCTCAAGTAATGTATGTTGGAACTGGAGAAAGAATTGATGATTTAGAACAATTTTCACCAACAAGGTTTGTTGGCAGATTACTTGGAATGGGTGATGTACAAGCTGTACTTGATTTAGCAAAACGCCTTGAAAATGAAGCTGATGATGTACGAATGAAAAGGATTTCTAGTGGAAAAATGAATATGGAAGATTTTTTCTATCAACTGGAAGAAGTAACAAAAGTTGGTTCATTACAAAGTCTAATGGAGACAATGCCTGGATTATCAGGAATGGTTAAAGAAGATCAACTTGAACAGATGGAGGAGCGTATGGACAAATGGAGATACATCATACAGAGTATGAATCAAAAAGAAAAAGCTGATCCAGATTTATTGAATGCATCACGTATTAAACGAATTGCTAGAGGTTCTGGTTGGCCAGAACATGAAGTAAAAGAACTTTTAAAAAATTATAAAAATTCAAAAAATATGATGAAGGCGTCAAAAGGACGTCAAATGCAAGGTATGATGCGAAAATTAGGTCTTGGTTAGGAATTTTTCAAAATATTCATTAGAATAACAATATGCTAAATATTGATATGAAAAAATTAGTGTCAACACAAAATCTAGTTGATAGAATCTTAAGAAATTATTCGTTATGTGATTTTTGCATTGGAAGATTAATCTCTAAAGAACTATGTTTGAAACCAAGTAGAAGTTTAGGTAAAAGATTTACCTCTAATAGAAAAAAGTTAACATTAAAGAAATGTTTTATCTGTAAAAATACTTTTGAAAAACTGGATAAAGTTGTAGAACAAATGATTGACAATTCATCAACATACCAATTCTCTACTTTTCTTATAGGTTCAATCTTAAAACCATCAATTTCTGATAATGATGATGTTGTTAGATCAAAATTTAAGATAAAGGGTGCCATAAATGTTAAAAATCAAATTAATTATGAATTAGGGAAAAAATTTGCAAGACAGACAAAATCAAAACATAATACTAATAATCCAGATTTAACATTCAAAATAAATTTCAAAAATGATTCATGTAAAATACATTCCAAACCTGTGTTTATGTATGGTAGATATACAAAAGGGAAAAGAAATTTTCCACAAAAGCAGGAATCATGTAAAAATTGCCAAGGTAAAGGATGTGTTTCTTGTGATTTTCATGGTTTAAAGAATTTTAATAGTGTTGAAGGGCAAATAGCTAAATTTGTTATTAAAAAATTCAATTCAAAACAAGTTAAAATCAATTGGATTGGTGGAGAAGATAAAACAAGTTTAATTTCAGGAAAAGGAAGACCATTTTTTGTAAAAATATTTGACCCACATGTTAGAAAATTACGAATTAAAAAACAAAATGTTCTTGACGGTATTAAATTACATGATTTAAGACAGATTCAAAATCAACCAATAGACTCTGTACCATTTAGATCCAAAGTAATCATTTCAGTAAAATCTGAACAACCATTAGAAGATGGTTTACTCAAAAAATTATTGACAATTAAGAATGCTCCATTAGAAATTCATAATCAAGATGAAAGAATAGTACAAAAATCAATTTACGATATTAAATATAAAAAAACAAATTCAAAATATCTAAAAATTTCTATGTCAGTTGATGGTGGTGTACCAATTAAATCATTTATAGAAAATTCTAACGTTCAACCTAATCTTACTAAATTACTCCAAAACAGATGTACTTGTGTTCATTTTGATTTTAAAGATATTGATATAATGAGCAGTTCCTGTAAAAATTAACATCTTTTATACTAATTTTTCTAGTTAGTGTGTGGATCCATTAAAAAGAATTCAGGATGCAAAAAATGATAGTATCTTACCACCTAATATTATTGATTTAATTGAGAAACGGTTTCCACTTGTTATATCAGGAATAAAACGTATTGAAGTAGCATCACAAATTAATTATCCAATTGCATATGTTGATCCGTCAATCATTATTACTGATAATTATAATTCAACTGATGTAGGAATTCTATTTGCACGGACAATTCCAGTTGTATTAAAGGACTCAATTCAAATTGTTATTCAGATTTCAGCTCCTTTAGTTGCGTATGGTCTTAAAGGAACAATTCATGCTATTTTGGCACATGAATTTTTACATTATCTTGAATTAGTTACTAGGTTATCAAAAATGGAAATAGTTTCTGATGAAATTTCTAGTAATTTATTTGAAAATGTCTATTCTGATAATACTAGATTACTAGAACCAAGGAGTGTTTTTAATGATACGACTTTGATATCACACATTACAAAACGTTTTCCCTCTGGATTCAGAGATTATAAATTAGAAGATAAAGTGATGAAATTCTGGATTAATGAAAAATTGCCTGTATCAAAAATTTCGTTAGATACAAACACTGTAAAACTAAATCCAAAATTACTGTCAAATGTAAAATTTAGTGAATTATTATTACAGAAATTAGAGATAGTTCAAGCAAGAAATTCAAAATTACGAAAGAAAAAACTATACTAAAGAAATTCTGTATTATTACATCTACCACATGTACGACGATCTTTGTGCTCTGACATGAATATACCTTTTCCACATCTTGAACAGATTTTTTTAATTCTGGAAACTTTATCGCCATCAATTTTGAAATATTGATATACTTTTGGGCTAGAACCTTTATGACCTTTCTTTTCTACAGCCATTATTTATCCTCAGTTTTAACTTCTTCAGATGGTGCTTCAGCTTTAACTTCTTCAGATGGTGCTTCAGCTTTAACTTCTTCAGATGGTGCTTCAGCTTTAACTTCTTCAGATGG
>Ga0310344_10001987_pt1 | contig 15499 bp, 13 predicted proteins | sample HC15DNA20200_MG_FD_203801 | JGI IMG/M metagenome (GOLD analysis project Ga0310344, IMG submission 203801) | Marine microbial communities from station ALOHA, North Pacific Subtropical Gyre - HC15-DNA-20-200_MG | ecosystem: Environmental > Aquatic > Marine > Oceanic | place: Pacific Ocean: North... | reverse complement strand
CCGTCTTAAATCATAAAACTGCTCTTAAACAATCAAGAGTATTTCAATACAAGGAAATATACATGTACAATCCTCGCCGCCAGATAACGATCGTAGACGCGATTGCACCTTCGTCCGTGTTTAAATATAGGATACTACGAGATATCACCCTAGTGGTCGCTTTCGTAATAATTACCGCGGCATTCGCCAGAGTTTCAATCCCCCTTCCATTCACACCTGTACCAATAACGGGACAAACTTTTGCCGTACTATTGACCGGAGCATTATTAGGAAGCCGTCGAGGAGCCATATCCATGGCTCTATACGTTGTAGTAGGATCCTGGTTGCCGCTGTACTCAGCGGGGACATCGGGAATATTTTGGACTCTACCTGCAGGTGGATACCTATTAGGCTTCGTTCCAGCGGCATTCTTAGTAGGATATTTGAGTGAACGCGGATGGGACCGAGGACCCAAGATCATATTAGCTATGATCATAGGAAATGCTCTCATTTACATTCCAGGGCTAATGCAATTATCATTATTCGTACCAGATGGCAAAACCTTATCTCTGGGCCTATATCCGTTCATTGCTGGCGATATAATTAAATTATTACTAGTGTCCCTTATACTTCCGTCATCGTGGAAAATTTTAAACTTACGAAAAGGATCATAATACTAATGGAAATAATTTGGCTCGGGCATTCCTGTTTTCGCCTTAGATCACAAGAAACAGTAGTTATTACTGATCCTTTCCCTGACTCCATAGGCTTAGCATTCGAAAACAGACCCGCAAGTGTCGTGACAGTTAGCAACAACAATGTTAACCATAGCCATACAGAGGATGTATCAGGAAGCCCTAAATTGTTCTCTGCTCCAGGAGAATATGAATACTCTGGCGTATCTGTAAAAGGGGTAATGACCCCATTGGCAGACCAGACTACCCGTGAAGAACGAAACGTCGCTTTCACTGTCACTCTTGACGGCATAAACATCTGTCACCTTGGCAGGTTAGCAACACCTCTAACAACGAATATCGTAGATGAACTAGGTCCCATAGATGTACTGTTGGTCCCTGTCGGAGGTCACGGCCTCATAGAGCTAAACGGCATACAACAGATAATGCAAGACTTTGATCCCAAAGTCGTCATCCCGATGCAATATAAAACCCAAGGGTTACAGCTTGACTTAGATCCGGTAGACGCCTTTCTAACCATGCAATCCAGTACTGAGCTCCAACCTCAACCTAGGATATCTGTAACTTCCAGCAATCTCCCGCCCTCGCTGAATATTGCGCTACTGAGTCCTCAATCCAGGCCCTCATGACGTCCTAAAGGACCCCTTTTACCCCAGAATCTGCCAGAGGCGCTGTAATAGGCTTTTTAAGATCTTGGTAGACGCATCGTCCCACTCTAAGGGACAAGTTTACGGGAAAGTCTCCGTCTGCTAATAATAAAACTTAATAAAATTGCACTAATTCCAACTGCAACCATATATTTAGGCAATAGTGGGATAAGCTCATCGCCAACTGCTGGCAAATCGGGGAGGTCTGGCGGTACCGGTAGAGACTCATTAAAAGTCAAATCTAGCCTATGTGTCTTAAACCCTCCAGAAAATACAACTGTTTCATTCGCTCTGACTCTACCATAATCATTCAATAGATAGATTATAGCAGTCCGTCCTGACAATCTTCTATCCTCAGGATGCAAAGCCAGTTTGTAACGACCATCTACTTCAACTGCAGCATAATCGGTCTCATATACGTTGCATCCAGCTATGCAGGCTGCAACCATCAAATTATCACTGCCAACTTTACTAGAGGAAATTACCTCTCCCATCACATAATCCGCATAATATGGTTGTGGCGGTCCCCCAGCGTAGAGCACTTCCTTTACTGACACGTTCCCAAGCAATAACGCCACTGCTAAGAGTCCGAACGTTGCCTTCCAAATCAGTTTCATCATTCACCCCTCATATCCCTAACCCTTACTATATATTGGATTGGAGGCGACTTAAGTGCCAAGAGCAATAGTTACGTACTACAAGCACTTTCAGAAATATTTAACACACGAAAGAGGGGAGCAATCCCTAAAGGATACTCCCCTCTTCATTACTAGCCTTAGCTCGGTTAGCTTAAGCTGACTGACGCCCCATGAAGTAAACAGCCCCTACACCTATCAATGCAATTATTGCTAGTATAAGTGCTATCATACCCATCGCTCCGCCACCAGAACCGGCAGAACCGGCAGAACCAGCGGGACCAGCAGGACCGGCAGGACCGGCAGAGCCGGCAGCGCCATCGGCGCCAGCCTTACCATCCGCACCAGCGGGACCCTGTGGACCAGCAGGACCTTGCGGGCCGGCAGGACCAGCAGCGCCATCTTCACCGTCTTTACCAGGAGCGCCGGATCTTCCCGTGGCTCCCTGTTCGGCATCAGCGGCTGCAGAGCCACTAGCGCTTGCGGTCAAAGCGATTTCCCCACAATTACCTTTCTTCCAGGTTATTGTTTCATTAGCTGTAAGGGCATCAAGACTGAAGCTCACTTCCGTTCCATCACCGGACGGAATTTGCATCGCTCCTATATCCCCTTTTGCAGCGATTGTCTGGGACTTAACAACTGTTCCACCAATCATGGCGGAAACGACTGTACCCACCGGAGCAGCCAGACCGTTCACCGTAGCAGTTCCTACCACAACGCATGGTACGGACTGCGCGGAGGCAACGGCTGGGACCAGGGTGAGTAACAAGGCCAGCGTAGCTAGCAAGGCCTGGACTCTCACTTTGAGCATTTATTCCTCCTTGGTTATTGCTTCGTGTGGGGCCACCATCTTAAATAATGGCCCCACCTTAGTTTCCTGAGCTTATACCTCTAACCTTACGGGAATACGATCAGGTTGAAGCAGTCTCCATTTACGCAGGTCAAGTCGAAGGACGTACCACCCAACTCGGCCGTTGTGTCGGCTGTCACCTCGATCCACAGTGGCTCACCACCCTGGACGTCAGTGAGGTTATTCGCATCGGCGAATGCATCATCAACTATATGGAAATCAAATTCCTTAGTTGAATTATTGAAGTAGAACGCGCTGGCCAGCGTACCGGCGGTCAACAGAGGCTCTAAAGCGTCTGCTACAGGCGTTATTACATCTGACACTATATCACTAGTTACAGTGTAACCCTTACTGGCTGTAGTACCGCCGATGTTAAGTTCAACAGTCTGTACACCAGTGTCTGTACCTGGGATTACAAAGTCAAATGAAATTGCACCATTGGTATCACTAGTCGGTTTTGGTGAAGGAGTTACGTCGATATCACCAACCTCAAGGGTAGTTACCGTGGTGTATCGCTTGAATCCAGCACCTGTCACCGTGACTGTGCTACCAGCACCACCGCTCGAACTACTTATCTCGATAGTAGCAGCTGGGACTTTATGGGTCTCAGTACTCAGATTATCAGCGTTCGAATCAGCACCACTGCTCGCCACCATTACATTGTACGCAGCCTGAACTGTGTTCGTTGAAGGTATAGAAGCACCACTTGGTACCTGTACGGTAGTTGTAAAGTTACCACCGGCGTCCGGAGTTACCGTAGCAGTGTTGGTTGAAGAACCCGAAGTGTAAGTTACGCTAACAGTATTGCTACTGCCATCGTTGTTCTTTGCAGGGAATCCTACACCCTTAACAGTCACGTTGGAACCTACCCTACCCTCAGATGGGGTTACGGTCATCGTACGTGGCGCTACGGTTACGCTCATTTCGCCTGTGCGGCTACCGGAGTCAGTGACCTTTATGGTCTTACTACCAGTCGTTTCAGTAGCAGCAGTCTGCGGTATGTCTACTGAAGTTGAGAAACTACCACCATTATCTATGTTAATGGTAGATCCATCATTAATTCTTGCCGTTCTGATGGTTTCACCACCTATGGTGATCGTTGAGACCGTTCCACTTGCGGTAAACCCACTACCAGACAAGGTTATTCTCTGGTTAGGTACCATGGAATCAGAAGGTGTAGCAGTCAACTGAGCTGCAACGATTGTTATATTTGCATCCAACTCACTCGAAGCATCTACATATAACTTCTGAACACCAGCTGGGACATTCGGGATCGTAAATGATACGTCACCTATTCCGGATGATGATAACGTACCGGAACATGTAGCATCTACAGCAACGACCCTACAGTCACCGCCAACGCCACCGGCTATCGTGTCACTAGCAGTACCATCAGTAACCTGTACTGTTACAACGTCACCAGGGCTAGCAGTGGAAGGTACGATAGTAATCGAACCCTCTAACTCGAATACGGACTTATCAAGGTCTTCCTGATTTGTCCACTGTGAAACATTGCCTTCACCGTCAACAGCATTAACGATGTTTGCTGCCGTGGTACTAGCGTCAAGATCGCTTGTAGAGGTTGTTACTGAACTGAAGTCTCCTTCATGGTCAGTACCCTTACCAAGAGCGAATGGAGGATTCGAGATTTCGAAATCACAAGTAGCAACGTTACTACTTACGACTCCTGAACAGAGATCAGTCTCTGTACCGGCTCGCACTCCGTCAACGTCAGCATCCATCCAGAAGGTAGCTGTACCACTGGAGTATCCGGAAGCAGTGGCAGTTATGGTATCACCACGGGAACCGCTTACACTAGATAAGCTTACGTCGCGATATAACTTAATCTCATCGCAAGCGATACCACTACCCGCGCATGTCTCTTGCCATTCGGTAGATACATCATTCGTGGTCTGGACTGATATGTCATATCCACCAGCTTTCTTAGGCAACGTTATGCCAGCTGACTGAAGTAAGACGATAGTAACGGTAGCATTACTACCTATACCATGGCTTCCATCTGTATCTGGATCCATATCAGGTACGACCATTGTAATTACAGAAAGATCACTCTCCGCACCTGTAGATGAAACTGTTACGCTTGATGGATTAACAACTATATCAGGATTTTCACCATCCGCTGAATAGCTCGTTGTACTGGTCGCCATTGTCACGGCGCTAGTCGCGATCGTGGCAGGTACACCAAACTTACTGCTATCAAACCTGATAGCGATTTCATCGGAACCTGGTGTCAGATCACCATCACCAGCATGAGACCCACTGGACTGTCCAGCAGAATCATTAGTGTGGCCAATAACACCAGTCGTCAAGAAGGTGATCGTTATCCTAGAGTTATCTCCAACCAGGGTAGGACTGGCGGACATAGTCGTAGTGGTCGTGTTGTAGTTAACCGCCGCCGTACCTATATTATTGACAGTCGTTACTGTCGGATTTTCCAAGCTAGCTTCAACTGCATTAGGGGAAGCAAGGTTAAAGATGCTAAGCATCCCTACTACTGCCATTACAACTAACACTGCTAAACCAGCAGGTATTACTATTTTTTTATCCATTTATTAGGTTTCTCCTTTCGGTAGTCACCGGAATTAAGTTTCCTTGAAGAAAATTCGTTTTAAACTTCACTTCATGCACTACTCTCCCAATTCGACATAGATTTAGCACTTCCTTTACTATTTAGACAATATACAGAGGAATTATATCCTCCAAGTATTACCAAAGTGTTACCATCAAATATTACAATATGAACACTGACAGGACCTATAAGTTTCCAACCTAAGTGCTAGTCGTTTTAATAAAAAAGCCCTCCTCGGTGTCCACAAATTTTCGTAGTCTTAAACTGACACAACACAAAATTTGCCGTGTGTCTCGGCATTCCCAAGGCACTATAGTGAAGCTTTCAATCCATGTCAAGCGTAATCCAAAACAAATTCACAGAGTTTATAGAGGCCATACGTCCGACTTATCTAACATCCTATCAAGGCACGAAGAAAACTTTTCTCACATCGGTCAATAATTTGCCTTCCTGATTAGCTGCCGATATCTTTACATTGTTATTGCCCGGCTGTAATTGAACGAATGTGAAAAAATATCCCGAAGGATCCACAATGACTTTCTCCCCATTCACCCTCACTGTAGCAATAGGGGATGTGGTTCCAGAAACTTGAATGATTTGCTCGGCAACACGTATGTCATTACTTGGAGCATTCACTAAAAGGAAGAATTCAAATGGAAGTGGAGGATCGTATCTAATGATCAGAAAATCCCTTATCTTATTCCCATCTTCGCCTTCAACTATAAATTCAACAACATTTTGACCGGGATTTAAAAGTATGGTCTTAACAAATTCACCACGAACGTCTACCGTAACCCTAACCGAGTTTATTTCGAGTATAGCCGTAGGCAAAGTGGACCCCGAAACTAGTATTGTATTGCTTGATACTGCAATGTTGTTTCCCGGGTCTGTTATTTCCAGATATAACTCCGGCGGTGGGGTAGGAGCAACCGTAGGCCGCAAAACAGGAATAGGTGTTGGAGTTGGAACAACCGTGATTTCAGGTTTAGGTGTTTTGGTCGGCTCAGGTGTCGGAGCCAGAGTGGGGGATGGGACAATGGTTGGGGTGACTACAATTACAGTTGGTTCTGGAGGAACACCGACCATATCTACCCTAGGTACTAGCCTTACACAGCTTAGGCACAGGAATAGCATAACTATAACAAAAAAATATATCGGTATGTCTCTGGTATTCAATCGTAACATTACCCTGACAACTCTTTTATAGGAAGTGTGAGAGTGAATTCAGTGTAATGACCTACTTCATTTCCCACCGAACTCTGCACCATGAGATCTCCTCCGTATCGTTGAGACAAAGTCTTAGCGATAAACATACCGAGACCCGAGGTCGTCCTTTCCTCTCGTTTAGCCAATTCGGGAGTCCATCCCCTGTCAAATATATGGCTACGGTATTCCTTAGGAATACCGTAGCCATCATCCCAGACCTTTATACTAAATGAAGAGCCTTCCCTGATCAATTTGATCTCTATACGCTTATCAGCGAACCGAACCGCGTTATCAACTACATTTGTAATGATATGCTCTATCGCAGAAGCATCACAGTAAACAATGCCAAATTCATCAGGGTCAGACCACCAGGTAATCTCCTTGTTTCCATCAGTAGCAGCAAAAGTGTAACGGTCTACTATTCTTCTAACTATTTCTAGTGGCTCTATCGGCTCCAGTGCTAGATCTCCTACAGGTGTTTCCATCTGTATCAAGACTTGGACATTCGACATCATGAGCCTAAAATTTGGGGCCTGTCCTTCTATTTCATCAAGGAGTTCTAGAACATCCGCATACAGTTCCCGATTCGACAAATCAATGGTTGATCGCACTTCACGTTCTTTACCCAGGATCCGCCTAAGCGGACGACCAAGGTCATGCTGGAACAACTCAAAGTAGCGCTGTGTCAGGGCAGCCCAATTAGAAATTAGTTCATCACCCGAATCAAATGGATTTATTTTACGATGAAGTATTCCTAAAATGGTATATGACACAGTGATAATAGTTAGCCCTGAGATAATAATAACAGCAGCTACATAGCTAACTGGCTCTACTGCCCACAGATTATCAGATACCCTGCCCCCCAGAATAGGTGCACTTAAGCCTAGTATCACTCCAACTAGGCAGACGACGGCCCCGAAAATTATGGCGGCAATATGAATCAATTGAATCACAAATTCTCAAACGTCTTGGGTGGAACCAGCCGGTACCCTTGATCCCTAACATTGATAATGAAATCTCCTGCTCCAAATTTAACCCCCAAAGCATTTCCAAGAGAGATTTTTATTTCCCTTATACGAACTCTAAGAGAAGCCCTTGCTTCCTCACCGTCCGAATATCTCTCTAGTTTACTGAAGGGAACTAATTGGCCAGGACTCTTGTACCACGTGGAAGCTAATTCACGTAATATTTCGAATTTCATTCCTTGTATGTCATTTACTGTATCAAGAGAATCCCCTTGCTTAACCTGAACCAAACTGGAATCTACGTCTAGAATAAGCTTTTCACCCATAATAATATGACTAGGTGGCCGTCCTATCAATCTCCTGAGCCTTAATACAACCTCTTGGGGACTAGCCAACTTATCGATAAAATCGACAGGAGATTCCAACTGCAGACTGCTCCTAACAGCAGTGTCACGTTCTGGCCCTTGTGTATACTGAGTGAACATTAAAACTGGGATATGAGGGTATCTCTCAACTATTTTGTGCAATATTTCCAGACCTTTAAATTGATCTTCCCGATACTCTCCCAGCCGTACATCTAGCAAAATCCCAGACGGATGGATAGTTTCTATAGCATATAAAGTCTCAGTTTCAAAATCATTTCCAGAATCAGTTGAAAACTCCGGTTTGATTATCGAGGTTTTCCATCCTTCTTGTTCTAAAGTTCTGAGGACAGCACCGACTATAGGAGATTCCCATTCATCATCTACAACTAGTATATGTTCTGTCTTGCTGTACATTTTTATGAAGGGTGCATCTAACCACTATTTCTGAATCGTTGCCAAGTTCTCAAGAACATTTTTACCATATCAGAATAAATTATTGAAATATTACTTGAGTATTTAATAACGTGCCTGCAGTATTCTATCGCAGAGAATCACACCAACAAGCAGGAGAGATATGGTTACGACAAGAACCAGGGCTCTTATCATCACTTTTTCTGATCAAGATTATTCAAGTTCGCCAGAAATTCCTGATTAGTAGTCCAATTAGTCAGGTGTTCCAGTATACGCTCCGTCGCGCTAGTAGAACCATCTCCAGAAATCAAGGTGACCATTCTCCTTAGTAGAAAAACGCGCTGCATAGTGTCTTCATTGTAGAGTAACTCTTCTCTGCGAGTGCCACTACGAACTATATCTACCGCAGGGAAAAATCTTCTGTCAGCTAATTTCCTGTCTAAATGTAGTTCCATATTACCGGTGCCCTTAAATTCTTCGTATATAACTTCATCCATACGACTACCGGTATCGACCAGACAAGTTGAAATTATTGTAAGACTACCACCTTCTTCGATATTCCTAGCGGCCCCAAAAAACTTCTTGGGGGGGTACAATGCTACTGGATCCATACCTCCAGACAAGGTCCTCCCACTACTAGGCACCGCTATATTGTACGCCCTTGCCAAACGAGTAATGCTATCTAGCAAGATAATAACGTCCTGTTGGCTTTCCACGAGCCTCTTTGCTCGTTCGATCGCAAGTTCGGCTACCCTGCATTGTTCTTCTACTGATTCATCAAAGGTCGACGCGAAAACATCGCCATCCACTGCTCTACGCATTTCGGTAACCTCTTCAGGGCGCTCACCGATAAGGACTACCATTAAAACAGCTTCTGGACAGTTTTCGGAAACACTGTGAGCTATCTGTTTCAATATGGTGGTCTTCCCTGCTTTCGGTGGGGAAACGATTAGACCTCTTTGACCCAAACCAATGGGGGCAAATAGGTCTACCATGCGGGTCGACAAATTTGTGCTGTCTGTTTCAAGTACCACCATATCTTCCGGAAATATCGGCGTAAGATATTCAAATTGCACTTGTGATCTTTTATTAAGTTGATCAGGATCTAAATTGTTTACAGTTTCCACCCTAACCAATCCGAAATAACGTTCGCCTTCTTTGGGAGGTCTCACTTGACCAGTTACAGTATCTCCAGTTTTCAGACCAAATCTTCTAATTTGCGACTGAGAAATATAGACATCGCCAGACCCACCGGCCGAATTAACTTGCCGTAGAAAGCCATATCCCTCATCCATAATCTCAAGTATGCCTGAAGCTATCAGAAACTGTTGAGCTGAAACTGTTTGCAAGACTTTGCTCAACAAGTCTTCTTTACGGCTTAGATTCTGTATCGTTTCATCTTCAATACCAAAGGCTATTGCCAATTCGACCAACTCTTCTCTGGTCTTGGCCCTGATGTCTGCTGCATTCATCTTTTCTAATGTGGTAGTCATATACACCTCGGGTTAAGAAACCTATCTCTTTAAATAATTACTCTGTTAGTAAGAACATCATATAGAGCATTTGAATTTTGGAGGAACCGTTTGTTCCGGAATGGGCACCTCTCGAGTAAACATTCACGTCAACTGAAGCGGACGTTGGTATCCTTCTCTAATAGTATCTTTTGCGTGCGATACGAACTCATTAAATAGCGGATGAGGCAGGTGCGGTCGAGACCGAAATTCGGGATGAAATTGAGTGCCTAGCATAAACGGATGATCTCTCACTTCCGTAATTTCCACTAAAGTACCATCAGGAGAAAGGCCACTTATAACTAGACCTGACTCTTCAAAACATTCTCTATAGCTGTTATTTAATTCATACCTATGTCTATGGCGTTCTTCTACAAGGGAGTCCCCATATGCTCTAGACGTGATCGTTCCTTCTACGGGTTTGCAGGCATACGATCCAAGTCGCATAGTCCCGCCTTTGTCAGTCACATCTTCCTGATCGGCCATAATGTGTATGACAGGATGCTCAGTATCCGGATCCAGTTCTGAAGAATTAGCATTTAGGTTAAGCATATTTCGAGCCCACTCTATGACCATCACCTGCATTCCCAGACATAGCCCAAGATATGGTACTTTATGTAGTCTGGCATACATAGCTGTATCTATCATCCCCTCAACTCCTCGCGGTCCAAACCCTCCGGGAATAACTATTCCCGATACAGTCGCCAATAGAGATTCAGCGCCGACGGTCTCAACTTCTTCAGAATGAATCCACTGAATATTGATTTCACGATTATTAGCCACTCCAGCATGCCGCAATGCTTCTTTTACCGATATATATGAGTCAGGGTATTCTACATATTTGCCAACTACCGCTATATCAATCGCGTCTGAACACCGGTTCATCCTTTCCATCAAAACACCCCACTCAGACAACTGTTTTGCTGGTATATCCAAACTCAGAGTGTTGCACACTATTTCACCAAGACCGGCCTCTTCCAAGATGATAGGAATCTCATACACATTCCCAACTGTATTAAGAGGTATTACTGCTTCCCTATTAACATCACAGAACAACGAAAGCTTGTCTATTATAGAATCTGTCATGTCATAATCGCTTCGACATATCAAAGCATCAGGTTGAATCCCTATGCTCCGCAACTCATTAACACTATGTTGTGTAGGCTTAGTCTTGAGTTCATCGCTTCCAGAGATATAAGGTAGCAAGGTCAAATGCATGTAGAACACATTTTCGCGACCAACATCATTCCTCATCTGTCTAATAGCCTCTAAGAATGGAAGCCCCTCGATATCTCCTACAGTGCCACCTACCTCAACTACTACGATCTCTGCATTCGAGCTGTCAGCCAATGAAACTATTTGGGATTTTATCTCATTAGTCACATGAGGAACTGTCTGAATAGTCCCACCCAAGAAATCCCCTCTACGTTCTTTATTAATCAGCGTCAGATACACCTGACCGGCCGTCAAGTTAGATTCTCCAGTAAGTTCTATATCGATAAATCGCTCATAGTGACCCAGATCCATATCGGTCTCAAATCCATCTTGAGTTACAAATACTTCACCATGCTGATAGGGCGACATCGTTCCTGGGTCGACATTTAAATATGGATCCAATTTTATGACTGTAACTGACATTCCTCTGTTTTTTAAAATTCTCCCAACAGAAGCGACAGTAATACCCTTTCCGATGGAACTAACTACTCCACCGGTTACAAATATATATTTAGCGGCCATTTAATACAGCTAACATTGGTACCTTTTAGGTGAACAGCCTACGTGGGAATTTAAAGGAGTTCTAACAAGAAGAGTTACAGGCTTGCGGAAGGCAATTACACATACACCTTGCCTATGGACCAGATTATAGTTCGTAAATCTCTAGCATGTCAATAACAATTACTCCAGCAATAAGCCACTATTTTCGAGAACTTATTTCACTAAGGTATAATAACGGAAGCAAATAGAATTATAGCGATCTGACATTTATCAAATGGACTGGAGTATGTTTTGCCAAAAACTCAAGCTCTAAATGTTCGACTCTCTAACAGAGATATAAACATTCAAATATCTGAAGGTGGTTCAGGAAAACAAGACCTAATATACCTTCATGGCTTTAATGGTTTTGAGGAGTGGCCATCATTTCTGGATACATTGGAACAGCATTTTCACATATATGTTCCCGCACATCCTGGTATATCTAAATCAGATGGAATTGATAAAATAGACGACCTATGGGACCTAATTCTATTTTACGAAGAATTAATTAGCGAGTTAAATATCAATAACGCAGTACTAATCGGCCACTCTTATGGTGGCATGATAGCTGCGGAGTTGGCATCTCAGCTACGTGATCGCATTAGTAAATTGATCTTGGTAGATTCACTAGGTTTATGGCTAGACAATGAACCCATTCCAGACATTTTCATGCTAACACCTTCCGAGCGCCACGCCATATCATGGCATAATCCTAATTCTGATACAGCGCAATCTTACGAAAACTCATTTTATAACGGCCTTAATAAAGATGAGGCAAATTTAGAACGAACGAAAACTCTTATGGCTATTGGCAAATTTTGCTGGCCAATACCTGATAAGGGCCTAGAAAAGAGAATACATCGAATAAATGCTCCAACATTACTAGTCTGGGGCGAGAAAGATCAAATAGTGCCACCAAAATATGGACATTTATTCCAACACCAAATCTCTGAATCCACACTGGCACTGATAGAAGGAGGCGGCCACATTCCACACGCGGAATGCAAATCGGCTTTCATAGAAGCAATCCTAAGCTTTCTTATTGCCAAATAATAATTAATTACTATTGCTTCATACCCACTATTCCAGGGGGAATTAGATGATTACAACTTCATTCTTCAAAGAGTTACTGTCAAAAGAAGACAATCTACTCTCTGAAATAATTAGTGACCTCTCAGCGGATGATTTGTATTGGCAACCCGGTTCAGAGTCAAACTCTATCGGTTGGACGATCTGGCATATGGCGCGAGTAGAAGATATGTGGATACAGTTTTTCAGCAAGCGCGGCATTGAAAGGTGGGAGAGTGAAAACTGGCACACAATATTTAACCTGCCTACTAGACAGACCGGCTTCAAGCATACCCCTGAACAGGTATCCTTGTTCCCACGCATAGATATCAATACCATGATGGCATACAGACAATCAGTCCGTTGTTCTACAACAGAGTTTATAGACAGATTGCAAAAAGGCGACTATACAAGCACTCCATGGTCAGATAAGCCTGATATGTGGTGGCACAACTTCACAATAATCAATATGTTACAGCAACTACTGGGAGAACTTTACCAGCACATAGGACAGATAGCATACATAAAAGGATTGAGGAAGGGATTCGCTTCAGTCCCAGAAGATTATGCAACTCCACAGATGAGATATCAAAAGTAATATCATCTTTAGCGCAGCACACCCAAAATTTGTGCATATCTTGATTAAATAATCTCTAGAATTAAATTGAAGTAATAAATTACACTACAGGTCTCTTATACAAGTCGGGAAGGCCGTCACAAAGAGACTAAGGATGTGCGTGGAGATGGGCGGAACAAAGTCAATTGTGTCATTATATATTTATGCGATAACGATATTATCATTAACGGTAGTAATTATTGCTTGTAGTAACGGGGAAATAAACACTCAATCAAATAACGACTTAATAATCCAAAACAATACACCCAGCATTCTAGTTCCAGAAGCTACCAAAGCCTCAACAGAACACTTCACTTCACTCCCTACAGCCACTCCTAATCCGGTCACTCCCGAACATCCGTCCTTCAACCCAATCCAGGGTGGTGTTTTGACTATAGCTTCAGTTGCCGAGATCCCTCATAGAGACATACATCAAGAAAGCCAATATGCTCTTTCCTCTTTGGGACCTGGGATATCTTACAGCCGACTTTTAAAAATCGAAACTGGTCCCAATATCGAGAAGAATTCTCTAACTCTAGCATGTGATTTATGTAAAACATGGACTATGAACGATGATTTTTCGTACGAATTTCACATTAGGGATGATGTATATTGGCACCCTAATCGCGATATGCGAAAACGGCGGCTTTCAGCCAGGGATTTAGAATACAGTTACAATAGAATTATGACTGAGGGATGGGGTAAATCACGCTTGTACCAAGAGAAAGGTATCGAACAGTTCACTTCCCCATCTGAGTACATTCTAAGCGTGAAAACACGATTTTCGGATAACGAAGCCTTATTATCATTAGCCGACGCGAGCAGCAAAATAGTAGCCCATGAAATCGTTGATAAATACGGGGACTTGAAAAACAGCCCCGTGGTCGGAACTGGTCCATGGCTATGGGAAAGCACATCGAGTGGCGCTGGATCAAACTTTACAGCTAATCCTGACTATTTTTATCCAGAAATACCACATCTAGATAAACTAGCCATCAAAAACTTACCCACCAATAATTCCACAGAAACTGGCTGGCAAACACATGCAGCAGCATTAGAATCAGGGTTAGTAGACATGATAATGATGAATGCTCTGGAAATGAAACAGTGGAATCCAAATCTACAAACATACAAGTCATATCAGTCTAATAATCCAACAAGAAAAATCGCTTTAGGTATCAACGTGCAGTCAGAACCTCTAAACGACCTTACCGTGCGTACTGCAATTTGGAAAGCTCTTGACCCATGGGATTATATGGATATTATTTGGAACGGAACAGGAACATCCAACCTAGGGATTCCTATATACGCTCCCAATCACAAAATAAGCGAAAATGACCTTAGAACAGAGTATTTTGCAAACCCCGGTCAAGCGCGTGAATTAATCAAAAATCTCCCAGCTAATTTTCCATTAGACATATCGTTGACTGTCGCCGAATTCGATGACGAACACCTACAATTAGCTCTCCGCATAGCAGAAGATCTTTCATCCGTAGGCTTTAATATAGAAACACGGCCCATACATCCGTCCCAGTATTGGGAACAACTTTTAACCCCCCTAAAAACTTATCAACTTATACTAGGGTCATTACCACCTATTCAAGCCACGAACAGCTTTTTGACAGCAGTCCTGCACAGCAGAGGCATGATCAACTTTGCTGATCATAGAGATGGGACGTTAGATTTAATGATCGAGGAGCAAATATCCGAACTTAATAAAGAAATTCGCATTCAAAGATTATCAGATATCCAAAAGCACATTCTCGAGAAGCGCTATATGTTTACACCTGTAAATGCTCCATCTTACTGGGTATATTCTGATACAGTAGAAAACTTCTACCCAACTAATGCGATTGGTGAATACAGTCATTGGTCACATGTCTGGATAGACAACTGATACCAATGTTCTGCTCTAACAGAACATTTAATCTTCAACACGAGCTAATCAGAAAGGTATATTTTTATAGCATCACGCATTGCAACCCAAGGCAACATGACGCACTTAATACGTACGGGATACTTTCTAATCGTACGCAAGGCAGATATTTCGCGGGAAATCTCCGTACATGCGTTCAAGTCAGAGGTCTCCATCAAATACTTGAAATTCTCAAAAAGAGATAATACATCAGTTAATTTCTGATTTAGCACAAGCGTGCCCATTATTGACGCAGATGCTTGTAATATCGAACAGCCTTGGGCAACTACA
>Ga0310344_10001985_pt1 | contig 15507 bp, 13 predicted proteins | sample HC15DNA20200_MG_FD_203801 | JGI IMG/M metagenome (GOLD analysis project Ga0310344, IMG submission 203801) | Marine microbial communities from station ALOHA, North Pacific Subtropical Gyre - HC15-DNA-20-200_MG | ecosystem: Environmental > Aquatic > Marine > Oceanic | place: Pacific Ocean: North... | reverse complement strand
TTTCTTTGATATCGTCTTCAGTGTAATTACCTACACCCATCGAGAATAGTTCGAGAATTTCCCTGCCGTAATTCTCGTTTATACTTGAACCATGATTATCCTGATTATCCAACCACATGATCATAGCCGGATCTTTCGACAAACCTAATAACAAATCATCAAATCTGCCAAATCCTTTTTCTCTGAACATGCCAATTTGATTTAAGAGCACCCTTCTTTGTATGAGTTTCGTTCCCGCCGTCGCGAAAATACGATGCCAAAACAGACACATTTTTTCTCGAAGAGGAGTGTCGGTCATTACCATCCGATATATCCAATGAGCTCCCGCTCCTGGGGCGCCTCTAAAATCAGATTGATCCTTATGGAATCTAGAAATAATATCCTGGGGAATGTAATCGTCACCACTAAAATCGATCAGCTGCCCAACTATTTCATCATAATCCATCTTACTGAAGCGATCCATTTCTTCCGGGGTCGCTCCGAAGCCCGCCCTTCTTAATAAATGCGCTATCAATCCTAAATCCGCCTTGCTCTTAATTGTGGTCAAAAGCTCCTCCATTAGTCACACTGCATTAAAATAGAAATCTCTATAGCTTAAGGTAAAACTTGATCGAGTTTATAGCCTCTCAAATATTTGAAAACGGTGTCTGCCAGTTTCAAGTACATAAACTCTACCCTCTTCATCCAATTCAACTGCAACGGGATCCCAGAAGTATGGCTCCATCCTAGCGGAAACTTCTGATGGATCCATAGTATCTGCATCATAAACTGGAACAAATGATTCTCTTGCTTTCCTTTCGTCGTCCTGTGATTCCAAATACTCTACAGACCATGGACTCAAATCCGCTTCACCTCTTTTGGAATCCAAAATATGACCTGATTGATCAGACACTAAAAGCTGCTGGCTGCCCCAGTCTGCAACATAGACATTCCCATCACCATCGACGGCAACATCAGAAGGTCGATCAAAAACGGAGGAATTCCCTCCCCCAATAACGGATATATACTTTCCATCTGAATCAAATTTTTGTAGCCTATCATTGCGCCAATCTGCAATATAGATATTGCCTTCGGAATCGTCACATATACCCCAAGGTAAATTGAATTCGCCTTGTCCATCACCCTCCGAACCCCATTGACCTTTAAACTCTCCCTCAAGGCTATACATTTGGACTCTATTATTTCTCGAATCAACCACATACATTACATCGCTGCGAATCAACAACCCGCTTGGTTGATTAAATTCACCTTGACCTGAACCTTTTGTTCCCCACTCTGACAAAGGGTTACCTTCACGATCATATTTGGTTATTTTATTAAAATATTCATCAGACAAATACAAATTGTCATCATTGTCTAATGCAACAGACGTTGGCCAAACCATTCCCCCCAATCCTGGCCCATAAGTCCCGATCTGACCTAGAAAGTCATGATCTTTGGTGACCATTTGTATCCCATTTGATGGCTTGGTAGATGACTTCCCTCTACTTACCACAAATATCACTCCATCTGGCCTTATAGCCATAGATGACGGCAGTTGAAAACCTCTACCACCGAAGTCGGCACAAAATCCCACATTGGTTACATACTTTAATTCAAAGGCTGTTGTCGTCATAATTTACCTCTCAATATTTCAAACAGTCTGATATTCTTGACTGGATACGACTAACTGGATTAGTGCTACTGCTGCGCGATCAAACTCGCTGCTGGAAAATTCGTCCGACCATGCTAAATCCACGAACTTACCGGCATAATCTTTCAAGCCCGCCCGCGTTGTATCCATTACCTCTAAAGGCCCCAAGACCTCAAGACAATTATCGACCAATTCATCGGACGTCATGGTTGCTCCGCCGTTTAAATCTTTAATACGATTTATAATGTCACGGACGCCTACTTTGTCAGGATCGTTTAGAATCCTACCGGCAAAATTGACCCTTTCCACGTAGGAGCCAGTATTAATCCACTCAGTTCCACCTTGCCAGCCTTCAACACTCGGCGGCCGCATTAGAGCTTGACCCATGTTTGCGCATGCACTATCAGCCATATCGGTCTCCTGGGATGGAAGTTCGATGGGTCCTGCCAAACGCATGGTACCAATCACCATCTCTGCTGGGCTCTTTATTCGAGCATACCTGGATCCAGCATCCCTAAAAAATTCTGATTCAAATAAAGTCTTCAGCATAGCTCCAATATTATGATCGTTTTCAAAATAAGATTTACATAATATCTGGATTGCCTCTGGGTCCTTTGGATCTTCATGAGGCCATTGAGGAACAGGTAGTTCATCGGCGACAAAAAAGTGATACAAATGGCGGGCCACAAATTCAGCCGTTGCTTCTTGTTCACAAATTATTCTGACTGCATCCTCGCCATTCCAATTACCCTTTTGACCCAATATTGTTTTTTCTCCATTGTCATGGTCTTCATCATCATATTCAAATTGCCACGACATATAACCATATGGCCTGGCTGTGTTATTTCTCATCCTTATCGACATATAATCAGGATTGACCACTCGCCACCCTGTGAATGCTCTAGCTGTCTCTTTTATATCATCCTCAGAGTAGTTTCCAACTCCCATAGAAAATAACTCGAGGATTTCTCTACCATAGTTCTCATTGATATTGGATCCATGGTTATCCTGATTATCTAACCACATAATCATTGCCGGATCCCTGGACAATTCAATAAGTAGATCATCAAATCGACCCATTCCGTATTTCCTGAACATATCTACCTGATTTGTAACCACCCTACTCTGTATTAGTTTAGTAGTAGCAGTGGCAAAAACTCTATGCCAAAAAAGACACATTTTTTCTCTCAAAGGAGTATCAGTCATAACCAACCTATATACCCAGTGAGCACCCCCACTACTTCGAAGGTCAGATTGATCTACGTGGTATCTTCTTATCAAATCATCAGGTATCAAATCCGGGTGATCTGGATTCAACAAATCATCAAGAACTTTATCGTACCCCCTCTCAAGGGCGGCATCCATTTCGTACGGGGTTGCTCCAAATCCAGCCCTCCTCAAAAGATGTGCCATCAATAAAGCGTCTTGTCTTGAGCGAACTGTGGTCATTTCCAACCTCCTCCGTTTCAACTTATTCCAAAGTTATGTCTTTTTTATTGGCATGAGTATACCAATGACTTTGTCCATGTCAAAAAAGACCTACTTTTTAACTTCTTTTCACAAAATTCGTTAGGATGATTTTAGATCCTAGAAAGTTTACCTTCCCTGAATTCGCTTAGAAATTTCATACAATATTCATCTTTTCCTAGGAGCATATCAGTCGCGGCTTGAACCGGTTCTGACTCCATATCTAGGTCCAGTATTCTTTCCAATTTACTTTCTACTGGATTTAAAATAGCAGAATCCACACCTGATCCCATTGAAAGGCTGATAAACGTGTCATTTATCAGTCTTCGCGCAGGCAACCCAAAAGATATGTTACTTAATCCGCCAGTTATATTGATTTCTTCGCCATACTCCTCACGAATCTTTGAGACAGCCTTCAGGAAGTGATTGCCGAAATTTTGATCCACAGAAATAGGAAACACCAAGGGGTCTACATAGATCTTTGAAAGTGGTATTCGCCTTTCTATGCACTGATCCACAATTTTTGAAACATTCGAAATCCTATCTTCAATTCCATTTGGCATGGATTCACTGCCGGCCGCAGTAACAATCACATAGGAATCATTTTCAACCACCAAATCCAAAACAGAAACTCTTTCTAATGAAGCTGAATTTATCATTGGAGCACCCTGAGGCAATCCAGCATTCTGATAAGTCTTAATACCATGTTGAATTATTTCAAAACTTGAGGAGTCTATACTTGGGGGGGTATTAGCGACCGAGGAATAAAATTCTACCAACCATTCAATAGCTTTTTTTTGCACATCAAGCTTATAAGAAATCTCATCGATATTCAGGTCAAGAAAATCACTTCCATTAGATTCTTGTCTCTTTATCTCAGCCAGAATATAACTCTCTCCCTGACGTCGATCCTCTATAGAATCGGACATCCCAAGTGTTACAGCAACCATAAAGTGCTTTACTCTTCCCTGAATATATACCTGAGTTTCTTTGAAAGAATCGGGTATAGGCATGAAAGAAGTAATCCCGTCGGGGGTTTTATAAACAACACATTCTTCGCCATTTTCCCTTTGTTCGACCCTACTCCCATCTCTCCGAAGGACACGCGTCGTATGAATATTTTCACCAATTATGGTGAATCGTGAATTTGACATGTACTACTCCAAATAACGTCATATTTTATGACTATATTGCTAGTAAATCTACTTCCAAATTAAAAAGGAATGGTTTGAAAACCACGTCGCGGTAAATATTTAACAACAAGTTCGTAAAAATTTAGAAATCGGATTTTTATAAACATTAGTAACTTATGGCACTAACCACGGAAGACAGAATTTCACAAGCTGTACGGCTCATTTCAAAATTTGATTTTCCTTATCGCCGTGTTCCTTTGTTTCCAAGTAGCATATCCAAATAAATTCGAAAATAATGAGTGACATGCGATCATTATCATTAATATGACGCTGACATGAACAAAGGGAAGTACCGTAAGACTATGGGAAAATCTTTTAAATATAATTAAATGGGACAATAAGAGTTGTATTATCGAACCAAAAGATAGTATCGATCTATAATCAAAATAACCACCTTCGTTAAAACTCATAAAGAGGCACAAAACCGGGAAATAAAATAGCACCATTAGGCCTATCGAAATTGAGAAAATTAGGCTGAGTCTGTAATCAAGCGCCGGCGATAAGCTTCGAGAAATCCCTTTCACGGTATCATATAAATTACTATAAGGAAGTGCGGACACTATACTAGTCCCATCCATCAATTTCCATCGTAACCCAGAGCTTTTTACCAGGCGTCCAAGACCGAAGTCGTCAACCGCCAAATCTTTGATGTTCTTATGCCCTCCAGTTAAAAAGTAAGCGTCTTTTCTAAATAGCATAAACTGCCCGTAGCTAGCTGAAAGATAAGAATTAGTAGAGCTATGTGCTATTTCTAGAGGTAACCAAGCACAAATCGCCCAGTCAATAAATCCGTACAGACTTCGTTCGACAAAATTATTCGCACATCTCGATGGAATCATAGTCAGAAGATCACAATTTCCAGCTGCTGCCTCGCGAACAGCCATTCGAATAGCATCCTTATCAAGAATGGTATCCGCGTCAACAAATAATAAATAATCTCCTTTGGCTTCTAGAGATAATTGGTGACAGGCCCAATGTTTGCCAAGCCATCCATCTGGTGGCTCCTCTCCTTCTAGTAAACGAATCGCAAAGTCCGAACTGAAAAACTGAGCCACCACCTCTGCCGTATCATCATCAGATCGGTCATTTAATACGATTACTTCGTAGTTACTATAACTTTGAAATCTCAAAGCTGTGAGGACTTTATGAATATTTCTACCTTCATTTCTCGCAGGTATCAAGACTGTCACCGACAGGTCGGATTCATTATGATATTCCTTTCCCCAAAACGATTTAGGAGTGGATAAATATTTGGAATTCCATATAGCAATGAATAACGGTACAAATGTAAAAATCCAAACTACAGTGATTACCAGAGTACTAAATGTCATTCACCTCAAATCCTTACCCAGTTTCTAAGTATGATTCCATGGCGATATTCAAGCCTATGCTTAAAAATCACTAATGCCAGATTCAAAAATCCGAATATAGCCAACGATCTCGCATCAAGGATGATAAAGAGAAGTATGAAAGAAACCAAACAGGTAGTAACGGTTATGGCATGATTTTTTTGCATCAAATGGATTAACCCAAGAACAATCAAAGCTACAGGAAACGCCATACCAGACGTAAGGGCAATCCAAGTGCCCCAGCTAGGAGCCAAGGCCTTACCTCCTCTGAATCTAAGAAATGGCGAATATGCATGTCCTAATATTGGGGATATCGCCACAAGACTCACAAATAAAGGATATAAAAGCAATGAAAAACTCGTGACATAGTTTGTAAATACCCAAACAGGTACCACGGCCTTCATGACATCAAACAACATAGATGTCACCCCGACAATCCAACCAGACGAGATCCATGCATTGGTCGCACCAGGATTACCATCCCCAGTCTCCCTGACATCCTTGTTAGAAAAAATCCTAACGCAAATCACGGACCATGGAATAGAACCACTCAAAAACCCGATTGAGATCCACACTATGGTGTCATACATTAGTAGTCCAGCGGCCTTACTGGAGGCTGACAAAATAACATTCAGGAAGACTATCACAAAATAATATAAATCTTATAGCTGAAAACATGACTACTGAAGTATATTGTGATGGCCTTGTTTTCCACATACTTTGACTACATTCAAAGTGTGGTATTGGTAAAATCTATTAGATACCTTTTGAGAATATATATCGGTTAGCTATCATGGAGGTAGTATGAATTATTTTGATCCGGTCTTCGATATAAAAAACAAAACTGCCATAATAACTGGAGCTTCTTCAGGACTAGGTGTCACATTTGCGGAGATTCTAGCCAAGAGAGGAGCCAATGTAGTCCTTTCTGCTAGAAGGTTAGACAAACTCAATACGCTTAAACAGTCTCTAGAATCCAAAGATTTATCTTGTCTTGTAAGTCAATGCGACGTAACAGAATCAGGTCAAGTATCCAACCTGTTTTCAGAAGCAGAAGACAGATTTGGGCGAGTCGATATACTCGTCAATAACGCGGGACAAATAGCCGAAGCTGGGTCTGTTCCAGAAAACATAACCGACGCTATGTTTGAACAAACAGTTAAAGTTAATCTCATAGGCTTATGGTACTGCTGCAAAGAAGCAGGTATACGTATGCTCGGAGATGGCAAAGGTGGATCGATAATTAATTTGTCCTCTGTGGCGGGGCTAAATGGGATGCGTGGCATGCCAGCAGCGTACCAAGCAACAAAAGGGGCAGTTACCAATTTAACCAAAAGTTTGGCAGCGAATTGGGCCGACAGAGGAGTCAGAGTAAACGCAATAGCACCAGGATGGTTTCCCAGTGAAATGACTGGTTCTTGGGTAAGACCAGGCATGTTTTTAGACCATATCAGTGCAAACTCTCCTATGGGAAGAATAGGAAAACCAGAAGAACTGGCAGGAGCTTTACTTCTGCTAGCGTCCGACGCGTCTAGTTTTATAAACGGGGAAATAATATCTGTCGACGGTGGCGTCAATGCTTCTACAGGACTCCCATTTTTCACGGAAGAAATGTTTAACATGATGGAGAAAGCCGTACCTGGAGATTTAGCAAAAAGAGTAAAACCTCCTCAAAATGACTGACATTATGAATCTTGACCCAATCCTCAATGTTGTGAAGGAAAGTTCAAGCAAGTTCATTCGTGAAATGTCAGAGCTTGAACCCGAAGCGTGGGAAATACCGAGTAGGTGCCATCAATGGGCCATAAAGGATATCTGCTCGCACACCTTGGCCATTGATGGATTCTTTCTAAACTCTATAACAAGGTCTATAGCAGGAGACGGTAATCCATCTGAAGGTATGCCAAATCCCGGTACAGGTAATGCTCAAAGCATGGCACCAGGAATCGCTTCACGAGCTATACAAATATCAGAGACAGCCTTCCCAGACGTAAAACAATTGCTTAGTACTATGACAAATATGGAATCTAATCTCATCGAGGTATTCCAAAACCTTTCTCCACAAAATTGGCATATTCCTGCCTATCATCCGGCAGGCCAATTTTCCCCTTATTTGTTTCTCAAAATGAAGCTAATGGAAATTGTCATTCATTCTTGGGACATCTTTTCATCTATAGACCCCTCCTACCAAATACGTAATGACGAAGCCCAGCTATTATCTGAAGTATGGAAAGAATCAAAAATAACTAGTTGGTTATACACTCCAGATCAAGAACAAACCGAACCGGTTACTATAGATTTTAATTTTGATGACAACCAATGCTTAAGGGTTCAAACCTGGCGTGGGACGCTTAATATATTTGAACAACCCTTTAAAAAAATTACTCCCCCTGTAACAACTGTTGAAACTACCTATCAAGATTTTGCCCTAATGGTTACAGCACGGAAAAATATTCATGAAGCCTATAACATTAATGAGATATCTGTGTCTGGCGACATATCCACCCTGGAAGACTTTCACAAATGGTTTAGAGGATCCTAGTCAGAAACATAGAAGTCAAAGCGACTGTGAAAGTAAAGACCCCTGTTTTGCAACTGGCAAGACAGATTTCGGTATTTTACAAATCATAGTGTAAGCAGGATCAAAGACATTCCCGACATCGTACTCTACGTATGTCCCCATCAAAATATTTGCGTCTGGTAGTAGCATTTCATAATCTTCAGTTAACCATCTCAGCATTTCGGAATTACAATGTTGTAAGGCTTGATCTAACGGTCTCATATTTCCAGCGGTGAAAATAAAATTTTGATCCTGCCCTCTTGGCCACAATATTTCGACCTTTGGAATTACTGTCAGGGTAAAGCTCACATCCATTGATATTTCTATGCCAGTGCCCAGTATTTCACCATCAGATTGCCAGGCATGCCCGTCCCCAATATGAAAAAGAGCTCCTTCTACAAAAACAGGAAGGTACGCCGTTACCCCTGTCTTGAAACCTCGATAATCCATGTTTCCACCATAAGGGCCTGATGTGGCGGTTGAAATCGTCTGGCCGCGATCCGGAGCGACCCCGAAACAACCAATCATAGGGCGAATTGGGACTGAAAGATTTTTTAGTGCATTCGAAGGATTCTCTATCTTAGCTGTAGCAGATTCAAAATCTAATATGAAATTAAAAGTATCCAAATCATCAACCCCAGCTTCATGGCCTGGTTCCAACACATTGGCGGCTATCTTTGGCCTGCAAAATCCATGATCGCGGTTTGGCCATATTTTGTTAAATCGAACTGCCAAAACGTCCCCAGGAGAAGCTCCTTTCACATATATCGGTCCCGTTTGTGGGTTTCCTCGTTCTGATACAGAAACGCCATTTTTATCAAACCCTCCTGCGTCTACAGTAGTAGTAGTAACTGTATCTCCACTATTTATCTCCAATGCCGGGCTGTGGGAACCGATTGAAAGGTAATATTTGTCTGGTTGAAATACGTGAATCATAAAGCCTACTCCATAAACATTTCTTGATTTAAACTGTGGCTAAAACAATTCTGCTCCTAATGTATTCGAAGGATAGCAGAAAAGATTCGGTGATAAGGCTGGAGCGCCCATTAAGGCTCATAGCTTGAGGCATTACTTTGCTACAAACCTAGTAGAGAAAGGGGCGAATATATAAGGTGGTACAAGAGCTGTTGGGACATACTAGCTTGGATACTACTCAAATATATCTATCTGTGAAGCCTGACCACTTGAAGGATGCTATTCAATTATTAGAGTAGCAGATGCGTTTGTCTCAACCAATTAAACAACCTGCAAAGTAAGAGTTAGGTAACTCAGTCACAATGACTCGCTAGAAGCGACTTCATCTCTCGCCATCTCTATACAGCGAGCATAGCCCATCACAACTTTTTGAATTATTCAGATTGAGTGTGATTGTAATTTCTGAATCTTAAATTACCTCTATTGAGCTCGTTTATATTAGTACAACCCATAAGTTTCATATCCCGCTCTAAAGCAGTTTTATAAAGACTCAGAGCACTTTCAACTCCTTCTTGACCAGCTGCCGCTAACGCATAGAGGTATAGTCTTCCACCAGCCACAGCTTTAGCCCCTATTGATAATGCTTTCAGCATGTGCGTTGATCTTTGTATTCCCCCTTCGCAAATAACATCCACCTTGTCTCCGACAGCATCAACTATTTCTGCTAATTGATCAAAGTTTGATCTTTGTCCATCTAACTGCCGTCCCCCATGGTTAGAGACTATAATTCCTGTGCAACCTATATCCACTGCTCTTTTCGCGTCCTCAACATTCATTACTCCTTTGAGAGCAAAATGCCCACCCCAATCAGACGCAAGTTTTTCCGCGTCATCCCAATTCATTGATTGATCAAGCATTGTAGAAAAATAACTCCCTATAGAAGTTGAGACATTAGACAGTGCAGACACATTATCTTTCAAGAGAGGTAATTCGTGTTTTTCTCTAAACACATAATTCAATCCCCACATCGGTTTAGATATAAAGCTAAATAAACTAGATAAGGTTAGTTGAGGTGGAGATTTAAATCCTGTTCTAATGTCCCTTTCTCTATTTCCAGCTGTTATTGTGTCAACCGTTAGTGCTAGCACATCAAAAGTGGAAGCCTTCACTTTTTCCAGAATAGCATCATTTATGCCACGGTCTTTGTGATAATAAAATTGAAACATTTTCGGAGTATTTACGATATTGAGCTCTTCAATAGGGACGGTGCCTATCGTAGACAGTCCGAACATTGTCTTGTATTTCTCAGCTGCTTTCGCGACTGCTCTTTCTCCATCGTAGTGAAAAAGACGTTGCAGTGCTGTCGGTGATAAATAAAAAGGTAAGTCTAACTTTTTACCAAAAATTGTAGTTGAAAGATCTATATTCTCCACGCCCCTTAAGACATTTGGAACTAAATCTACATCACTATAGGCACTTGTATTTCTTTGGTGAGTTGTCTCATCTTCCGCCGCTCCATCTATATAATGGAATATAGGCGATGGTATCTTCTTTCTAGCAAGCTTCCTAAAATCGTGAAAATTATGGCAGTCTTTTAATCTCATATTAGAACCTCAGGCCACTGGAGTAATACATAAAATTGTCGTGTGGCCGAGAGCATTTTACTCCCTAACCTTGTACTTGCAAAGCGATTTAGATAGGTCTCATCCGACTTTATATAAACACCTGGTTTCTAAGGCAGAGGGTTTTGAATACTGCCAGGAGAATGCTGTTAAATTGGTGGAGAAGGTCTGTCATTTAACCCATGCGGAGTTACATGCAAATGACAGGTGGGGGCCTTTTTTAATTCCAACTTTTCCAGTGCCATCAGAATTAATAACATACATATTGTCATTATTATCTTCATCCCAATAGGTGCCAAGTATCTTTTCTTCGTTCTCTAACCAAAGTTCGCAAGCATGCCAATCATCGCCAAAAGCAGCAATAAGTGTTTTATTCCATATGCCTGTTGTATTTTCTTTTGGGAAAACAGTACCGCCTATCGGCTTACCGTTACTTCCCGATATTTCTAATGCTCCCCCTTCGCTTAAATCGGTATCGTTCCTAGGACCAGAAAAGTCTATGAAATATAAGGCATTTTCCCCTTCCCAATCCCTCGTGCTACATAGCAGTCGATTTCCCTTTTTAGAAAAATTCTCTGGATAACAGGTATCGTCACCGCTACTAGGCCAATATTCGACAATAAACCTTATGTTCGAGCCATTCCTGTCAACAGAATAAAACCCAGTCTTATCATTACCATTAGAAAAATTCGTCGTCCTTTTATGAAAAATTATTGTGTCCCCGGTAGTTGACCATGCGGCTTCACCCACGTTTCCGGCCAAGATTTTTTCTTGATTCGAACCATCGGCGTCCATTATAAATATTTCGGCAGAATCCTTCCCCACATACTCTGTAAACAAAATTTTATTGTATTCGGATGACCAACACTTAATTGAGATAGAAAGCCTTTCTGCCCTCAGTAGCTCTGATTGGTTAGTTCCATCCATGTCGATTACGTGAATTACTGTTTCCGGGTCAGGGCCCCAATGCCTATATGTTGCGAATACGATTTGTTGTCCGTTGGGAGAAGGACATATAGGACCGACATGTGCGTCCTTTGGTATCTTTAAATCTTCTATAATCACCTTATCGTCTGTTCCATCAATCTTGATCGTATGGAAACTACCGACGTTGTCTTCAAATTCATTCCACTCGGTTTGGTAGTAGATTATTTTCCCGCCATCACAGCCAACGACAAGTAGAAAAATCATGATTAAAAAAACATATGCTTTCATGGCGGGATAATAGCACAAGGGGGTTCGTCTCTAGGCATCTCTATCCAGCGAGCATAGCTCCAAACAGATTTTTGAATTATTAGGATACTCTCCCACCTATTCCTATATTCCTGTAATCCTAAGCTAGGTGAAAATACTCTTTCTTTTCCCAACTACTGCCCTACAATATTTGGATGACTAAATTTGGGAGATATGAATGAAAGCAATATTGCTAATGCTAGGCGCTTTGAGTGCCGCAATAATCTTTGTTGGGTGTGGAACTGCAGTTGGAAGAGCTACTGGAGTGGAATCTAGTGAGTCTAAGATTGCAATTAGCGATTCATCCTCAAGAGCATCGGGAACATCTGAAGACAAAGTTAGAAGCATTGTTCAAGAAGAACTCAAAAAATATGACGCTATTAAATCCAAATCTGAACCGACTTCACAAGAATTAGTGGAGCAAATATTAGAAAGGATTGAAAATATGGATGAAGATGGAACTGAACTTAATGGACAAGATATGAGCGAAATATATGAAAGCATTGAAGAGTTCCGACCCATCCTGGCAGAAATCTCAAATATTGAATCAACGGTAGAGAATATTATTGACGAATACCTAACAGAGTTGGATATAGAAGGCTCTATTGAATCGGTAGTAGATGAATTGGTTGGGACAGAGTCGGATTATGACCCAGAATTAAGCTACCCAAATACGCCAGTTTCCACAGCAACTGCAGAAGCTATTGAAAATCAAATCCCCGAAGGTTCTACATGTACACTGTCTGATGGTGAAGTGGTGCAGGATGGATGGCAAGGCAATGATACCGGGAATAACTACTGCAATTCATGTAATTGCAATAATGGACGTCTTGCATGCACAAAGATGGCTTGTATGAGAATAATGCCACCGACACCGACAGCAATGCCAAAACAATAACTCGCAGGTAATTCTGCTATGACTCTTAATAAGCCGCTGTACGGTCACCCCAGCCCCAGTGGAGAGACTGAGATGCCCAGGTAATTATAGCTGATGGAGACACAAAGGACACCCTACTAAAGGTTACGCCAGTCCCACCGCATGTGTAGCAATATAGGTGGAACTGACCAGAAAATGATATCACCCTTGCATGAATAGAGGGGGTTCATCTTTTCTACTACTCACTCAGCGAGCATAGTCCGGCACAACTTTTTGAATAATTAGCTCAGTTAGGAATACTTTTCTAGAGTTGCCCCAATGGAAGGCCCTGCCTTTTCAAAATCTTCGCCATTCATTACGGGTACCATAGTGATATCAGCTCCCATAGAGAGAAACCACGGTTCTACAACAGCTGGGACTTGAGTTTGCTCATTCATGTCGAAAATAATGAGACATGTCCTCTTGCCATTTTCTATGAAGAAATAAACCGCCTCGGGTTTAGCATCTTCTAAGATAGACCCCAGTTTTTCCATCATACTTCCATCTCTGATACCAGCATTGCCCGCCTCAGTTGGAATACTAGCCTTAAGTAACATTCTCATTTAATAAACTCCTCATACATCAATACCTTGTTCATTCCGGGATAATACCACGAATGGGCTTCGTCCCTAGCCATCTCTATCCAGCGAGCATAGTACGGCACTGATTTTTGAATATTCAGAATAATTAGCAAATCAGGTTAGTTTGATTAAAATGTAAGTACGGTAATAATTTGTTATAAATTGAATATATTTAAGATAAATAGCTGGGAGCAATAAGATAACAATGCCAGAATCATCCATCTGCCCTAGCTGTTCTTCCCCAGAGCAACACAGCAACTTCTGTACAGACTGTGGCGCCGATATAACTTCTGACCCCGATACAGCCGAGAACATCCCTATTTTTGCCAAAATACTTTTATCCCCCATTAGTATTATTTTTTTTATTATCAGAAGCTTTGTTGGCATTGCATCCGTGGTGCTAGTTTTAGGAATGTTCTTTGGAATGTTTATGTTCATATTCGCTATGATGGCCCAAGGGAACGACGGGCTATTTCCATGGCAACGCGGACAAGATACATATACCAGCGACCGATTAAATGAAGTTTATGGAGAATGTAAAGACGAGTCGTCTTCTCTGTCTCTTGTCTTTTTCAACATTAATACCGACCAAAATAGGATGCGGCAATGTCTAGTAGCGAAAATTAATGATAAAAACTCCTTCTACATGGGGTACACTGAAGGAAAATTCATGAATAGGCTCGATATCCCGACAGAATTTAAAAAGATACTTGTGGATGAAACGGCCAAGAACATTGCCGAAATTAGCGAAGAATTAGAATCAAGAATTACCTCCAATCCTTCAATTTTTTCAGAGGATGAGGTAATTCTTTTTGTAAACAATTGGATTCTTTCCAATTTCCCCAATAGGGGCAAAGGGCAACAGTGGAGCAACGCTAATAATACGGTGGTAAATATCGCAACACAACTACCCGAACCACCCGAAAGTTATAAATCGCTAGATTTCAAAGATGAATTTCGGTCTCACCCCCACTTCGATATTCATAAAGAAGAACAGTGGAGGTATTTTTGTGGCGTGAAACTTATCGAAGGAGCTAAATGGAACGGCTGGTATTGGGAATTTGGAGAAAAGCGACAAGATAAAGCAGGGATTTTTTATGAGAAAACAAAAGACGTTTACATCGACATACACCCGGAGTGCGATGTTACGCAGACACTCAATGTTCCTGATTCTAATTGTCACCTCGCAACAACATTCTACAAATACGAATCCCCACGCTATGACGTAGGCCACTGCATTCCAACTTATTTCTATCATCTCACTGGTTGGTAACAGTAGTAACTCATTCAGCGAAACTATCGTCACACACCTTTGAATACCCTTTTGCCCTTCCATATACGGAAGCCTACCTTGCCACAAATTTTTGAGTACTTAATTCGCCGTTCTGGATTTAATTTGAGCAATTAGTTAACACTATTCCAAAAAGTGTTTCCAAGTATAGTAAAAAGGAATCTGCGGTGAGGGGTGGTATGGCGAACCTTTTAGGTTCGAAAGTTAATAGTGGTGGAGCTGAGGAGGCTCGAACTCCTGACCCCCTGCTTGCAAAGCAGGTGCTCTCCCAACTGAGCTACAGCCCCTTGGCGGTAGTACGCAACTTCCACTAGGTTAGTACACCTTAACATCCAGAAAGTAGAAGGAAACCAAAATTCAAATTTGTTTGCCTCATTGAGGCTATATATAACAGCATCCTTTTCTAGGAGAGAATTGAGGTTTCAACAAAGAGCTCCTCATTAATATGATCATGCTCTATTTATTTCCACTCAGACTCTCGTTTGCTGATAGACCTAGGTAGGCTAAATTAGCCTTCCTTACTCCCTTTAAAGGAGGTGATCCAGCCGCAGCTTCCGCTACAGCTACCTTGTTACGACTTAGTCCCAGTCACCGGTCCCACTCTCGGCATCTGCCTCCCAAAAGGGTTGGCCCAACGACTTCAAGTGTTACCGACTTCCATGACTTGACGGGCGGTGTGTACAAGACCCGAGAACGTATTCACCGTAGTGTGCTGACCTACGGTTACTAGCAACTCCACGTTCATGC
>Ga0310344_10001984_pt1 | contig 15513 bp, 11 predicted proteins | sample HC15DNA20200_MG_FD_203801 | JGI IMG/M metagenome (GOLD analysis project Ga0310344, IMG submission 203801) | Marine microbial communities from station ALOHA, North Pacific Subtropical Gyre - HC15-DNA-20-200_MG | ecosystem: Environmental > Aquatic > Marine > Oceanic | place: Pacific Ocean: North... | reverse complement strand
ACAGTCCCTCAAAGCAAGTATTTGCTTGTGGTTCAACCAATACCTCTGTCTCCAGAACGAACGTGGAAGGCAATCCAGTCAATGTTAGGGTCTCTTCGTCGACCACATACTCGTCCTTCCGCAACTCTTTCCCGTCAATCACAACTCGGACAAGTTTTAAATCCACTCCATCTAAGATGAGTTCGCCGGTGTGGTTTTCGTGCTTGGGGTTAGAATGAAGGGCCATTCGAGACCGTACGCAAGTGTGCTCGTCAGAAAGATCAAAATCGAGCTCAAACGTGTCAACCAGATACGTCGGTGGCCGATAGTCTTTGCGATATTTCGTAGTGAACTTAGCTGGGAAGGTATTTACAGTGTCTTTCATCATCACTCCATCTTTGGCACACGATACAAGCAACCTATTCGTCTTTCCGAAAATATCTCCTTCGCAACTACCACACTGCCGCTTAGCGACTAAAAATTAGGATGTCCTCTGCCATCGAAATAAACAATGCCGTTACTTGATTCCTTCTCTCCAGATACTTTAACGCCAACACGGCTCTGGACAGCACTTGACCTACCAACTCGTGAATTGGCAGCCAAGGCAGCGATGGACAGCGACCCAGAGACTCGCGCCCAAGCCATACATGCAATTTCCTCGACTCTCAATTTTCGCCGGGCTGGAATACTAAAACTTCCAACCGACAAGCAGGTTTACTACCTGACTAGCCGGGTTAGACCCGATCATGAACTTGCATCCTCGCTACTATTGGCACTTCACCTAAAATATCGTCAGGACCTCTTGGGGAGTTTCCTCGACCAACTGCGGATCCCGCACGATAATGGCCTAGTCGCCACGGAATACAAGTTGCAACGAATGGACACCTCCACTCTCAAACCGGCCGTTCACTCCCTTCGTGAACAATTCGACGAAATCGAGGTAGAGGTATACCTAGCTACCCTTGTAGCTCTTGACCCAGACACATGGGGAGCACTAACCCACATCATTCTTCCTGGCAGCTAAAACCTATATGACCTGGACCCCTGGGAACCGATTGATCCACCGCTTTAACCCTGAACTTGGCCCGGGCCTTATTACGGCGGTAGAACAGCGCACACTCGTCGTTCATTTTCCTGATACCGACACTGTACTAAGACTAGCCGCCGACTCGGACGCCATTTCGCCACTAAGATTTCTAGCTGGAACACCGGCAGTAATCCTATCCAGCCTCGAGCGGGTAGTCATAGCAGAAGACAGTGGACCAGAACTAGCAACCTTGACTGACGGGCGAGTAGTCACTACAGCTGACCTATGGCCTGCAAAGATCGGTGAGTCCTTGACAGAACGACTTGAACTCGGGGATATCGACCCATTCGAATCCTTCTCACTCCGCCTCGACGCCCTGCACCTAGCAGCCCTGCGGGAGGCAGACGGACTAGGTTCGTTTCTCGGTGGCCGGGTCCGCCTGTTCCCACACCAGCTCTATGCGGCAGAATCGGCAACAAAAAGTACCCCGACGCGGTGGCTACTTGCCGACGAGGTTGGTTTAGGGAAAACCGTGGAAGCCTGCTTAATCCTCAACCACTTGCTACGTACCGGACAGGCCGCCCGAGTTCTAATCATCGCTCCGGATACACTGACGGTGCAGTGGCTGGGTGAATTATGGCGCAAGTATCACCAAGTGTTTGTCCTACTTGACGAGAAGAGAATGCTCGATGTGGAAAAAGAATACGGACCAGGATTCAATCCATTTCATGCCTATCAGCAAGTAGTCGTCGGTCTGGACTTTCTCGTCGATCATTCTCGATTAACCACGCAGGCAGTTGAAGCAGGTATCGATCTGCTTATTGTCGATGAGGCCCATCATCTAAAACGCCAGCTCGGCCATCCTGGCAATCGTGCGTACCGAGCAATCCAACCTATTACCCAACTAAAACGACATGTGGTACTCCTGAGCGCCACCCCCCTTGAGGAAGACGCATTCGGCTTCTTCCGATTGCTAGAACTGCTACGACCGGAAGAATTTTCAAATGTGCCAATCCCTGATCGAATAGAGGGAACCGAACCACTACCACCGTGTACAAGTTCGGCACGTCGAGAGGCCATTAAAGATCTCCCGCCACGAGTGCCAGTCCCGGTTGACCTCTCCGAAGACAGAGACTGGTCCGCTCAGTCAGACCTCGAGATCCAACTTCACCGACAACCCGCCCGCAGCGCGGTTAGACGCAAGGCAAAACTGAGACGACTTCGCCGAGCTCTGGAATCAGGGTCTGCACTCATTGGAATACTGGACACTAAGGACCAAGAACTCAAGCAATTGGCTGTAGCAACTGACAATTCTGACCCTCGTCTTGCATGGCTGTGCAAAATGGGGCCCAAATGGAAACAAGCGGGACAAAAGACACTAATCTTCGCTGCGCACCGAGAAACGCTCGAACTCATCAAAAACAAAATGCGTCAACAGGCACAATTACGAGTTGGCCTATTTCATGAGGACCTATCTCCGGCACAGCGTGACATTGAGGTGGCCCAGTTCAGGGTCCAGGATGGACCATCGATCTTAGTTTCAACTGAATGCGGCGGAGAGGGACGTAATTTTGAGTTCTGCACGAGATTGGTGCTCTTCGATCTGCCATGGAATCCAACGACGGTCGAACAACGAATAGGGAGGCTTGATCGTATAGGCAGACGCGTCCCAGTCGAAATTGTGTATTTCCGGCCGTCCTCAAGATTCGGAGCAGCAATCGCCAGGTTATACGAATCCCTTGGTCTTTTTCAGAAGCCACTGGGTGGAATGGAGCGCCGTCTGGACCACGTTCAACCTGCCATCGAAGAGATGGTGCTCTCCGATACCCGATCCGTAAACTCATCCATCCTGACCACAATCGCAATGGAGGCACAACAAAGAGGCGACAAGATGAATGACGCCGCCCTACACGAGTTACACCGTCACCCCTATCGATCTGAGATGGCCGAATCGATACTCTCTCGACTGCCTGATGACTTGGAGGAGTTAATTCAAGAAGTTGTCTTGGCCGCAGCGGAGGACCTTAACCTCGATGTCGAAGAACATCAAGGGGGCCAACGTTATTCGATCGAGTTGGGAAGCAGGGCCCGGGTGGATAGCCTACCTGGCGTACCGGCCGGGTCCAGTTTCCTAGGTACATTCGACCGCGAAGAGGCTGTCCAGGACGAAAGCATCGATTTTTTCAGTTCTGGACACCCTCTGGTAGAGGGCATCCTTGAACATCTCGACGACGCGCGAACAGGCCGCGTCGCCTTCTTGCACCTCAGTGGCCCAGAAGAAGGCTTTGGACTTCTAGCTCTTTATAAAAACGGGCCAACGTTCAATGCTGTGGCTATCGATCACAACGGTCGCCAACGTCCAGAATGGGCCAACCTACTCACTCAGCGCCCCATCAGAAGCCGTCGTATAAATGCCAAACGCTGGATCACACAATCAGAATGGCCAGCTTTAATCCGCCGCATGGTGGATCAATTAAATGGCCCAGCTAAACCGGTAGCAGTTGCTGCCTTCCGGCTAGATAAAAAATTGGCTGCGCCTAAGAACCCGACTTCCTAACGGAACGACTCTACAACCGCCAACGCATAACCAGGACCTATCTGGAGTCTAAGGACCAACAAAATCTACACCTAGGACTCCTCGATATCCTCAATCACCTAAGATGACCATTCCAGACCACACCACCTGGCCCAAAACACCAACACATGGGAGCAGGCAGACGACACACCACTGTTAGGCTTCTGGTGGTGTGCTACAGTGTGTTCAATAGAACCCGCTACAATTGTAAGCAGAACTGAAGTCGTCCAGTTCTTATCAGGCACATTGCCGAGGGAGAGTAGCGATGATGTTATGCCACCGCCTGTTCATACTCACAACAGTGTTCACGGTCGGGTTAATTCTGAGCCCTCTGCATGCCCAAAGTCAGACCACCGAAAACACCGCTTTGCCGTTCAATGAAGTAACACCTGAACGTCTCCTCAATGCTGAAGATGAACCTCAGAACTGGCTCATGTACTCTGGCAGCTACAAGAGCCAACGATATAGTCGTCTTGACCAGATTCAAGGCCAGACCGTTGGCGACCTTGAAATCCAATGGGTCTACCAACTTCGGGTACTCGATCGAGCCGAAACCACACCACTTGTGGTCGATGGTGTTATGTACATAACCGAATCGCCAAGTACTGTGATCGCGGTTGACGCCGCCACAGGACGGACCTACTGGCGCTATCAGCACGAATTGCCAGACGACATGGTTTTCTGCTGCGGAAGAAACAACCGCGGTGTCGCCGTTCAGGGCGACCGTATAATTATGAGCACCCTCGATGCACATTTGGTGGCACTCGACGCCAAAACCGGCAGTGTTCTCTGGCAGATCGAAGTCGCGGAAGCCTCTTCTGGTTACAGTAAGACCGCTGCTCCACTCATCGTAGGCGACAAGATCTTCACCGGCATCGCCGGTGGCGAATATGGTATTCGTGGCCTGATCGATGCCTACGATCTGGAGACCGGGACCCGGACATGGCGGTTCAACACGACCCCTGGACCGGACAATCCAGACAATCGCACTTGGTCTGGTGATTCATGGCGTACAGGCGGAGCAGCGACTTGGATGACTGGCTCCTATGACCCTGAATTAAATCTCGTCTACTGGGGGACCGGCAATCCAGGACCTGACTATGACGGAACGGTGAGAGAGGGAGATAACCTTTACTCCGATTCGGTTGTCGCTCTCGACGCCGATACCGGGGAACTCAAATGGTATTTCCAGTTCACGCCACACGACATCCATGATTGGGACTCAACACAAATTCCTATCCTTGCGGACACGACGTTCGAGGGAGAGCAACGGAAACTGATGCTCTTCCCTAACCGCAATGCCTTCTTCTATGTGCTGGACAGAGAGACAGGGGAATTCCTATTAGGCACGCCCTACGCTAAACAAACTTGGGCCGAGCGTCTAGACGACGATGGACGACCTGTGCTCATTCCCAACATGGAGCCCACTCCGGAAGGCACGGTCGTCTCTCCAGCTATCACGGGCGGATCAAACTGGTGGTCACCAAGCTACAGCCCTCGAACGGATCTCCTGTATGTGATGGCCTATGACGCCGAAACCCGCTATTTCCTCCGCAAAACCGCTTACGAGGAGGGCGACAGCTTTCGCGCAGGTGGTGGACTGTCACCAGAACCAGTAGAAAGTTATCATAGAGCTGTCCGCGCTATCTCACCCCAAACCGGCGCCAGGCGTTGGGAGTTTCCAGTTGATCCCCGTTCAACATCGGGTTTGCTTTCAACAGCAGGAGATCTCGTTTTTGGTGGCACCGCAGACGGGTCTTTTTTCGCCTTAGATGCGTTTACTGGTGAGGAACTCTGGTACAAAAATATCGGCGGCCGGGTCCACGCTGGACCAATGACATACGCGGTCAATGGGAGACAATTTGTCGCTATTGCAGCCGGTAACGCAATTTTCTCATTTGCACTTCCTCAGTAAACCCGAAGAGCGTATCAAGCACGCCACCGGAGTGGCATACCTATCACCGGGAACCTTTATGAAACCTATACAACTTATTAGCTGGTCCGGAACAACTTTGCTCACGCTAGCCTTAATAATGGGTGGGGCTACCTCAGAACTTTTTGCACAACGGGAAGCTCGAGACAACGAATATGCTGTCAACGATCCCCGCGTCCAGCATCGCTCATATGTAATGGATGACACCGGCGAAACGCTCCCTTACGGCCTGTTTATTCCAACCAGCTACGACCCCGCTAAGCCGATTCCATTGATGGTCTCCCTTCATGGAGCCGGACGCCAATATGACTGGCTTATGAACTATGCCGGCTTTCTCGATTTAGCCGAGCAACATGAATACGTGGTGGTTACACCTCTTGGCTACACCCGGCGTGGAGGCTACGGTTATCGTGGCAACTCGACACAAGATCAGCTGGCAGAGCAGGACGTCATGAATGTCTTGCGGATGGTCACCGACGAACTCAACATCGATGAGCACCGGATCTATCTTTGGGGCCACTCCATGGGAGGAGCAGGCACCTATTATCTTGCAAGCCGATATCCAGATGCCTGGGCAGGTTTAGCAGCGGTCGCCGGAGGCAGCCTCACCGCAGACTACGTGGATGCCCAAGCGATCCGCCACATTCCGTTCCTCGTGATCCAAGGAACCGATGACCAAACAGTACCTGTGGCAGGCGCTCGTAGTTCAGTCAAGAGAATGCAAGAACTGGGGATGCAACATCTCTATATTGAAATACCCGGTGGAGACCACTCACTTTTTATCTCTCGGGACCCGGAGGTTGTCGAACACCTGTTCTCGTTCTTTAACCTCGTAGCAAAGCCACATAGCCACCCCTAAAGGGAACCAGCCTAAGGGCGATTGCCCTCAGCCTGGTCACCTTGTTCGATAGTCCCGAACGCTCCAAGGCAAGAGAATCAGATCTGAGGCACAAATTGTGGCAAAACATAGGCGAAGATCATCGTCACTATCGCCATAGAGACTGCCAGAATGATGCTATGTCGAAGTGTTATTCGGAACAGGCGACCTTCTTCTGACGATGCCATACCGGTCGCCGCAACCGCAACAGCGATACTTTGAAGCGAGATCATCTTACCCATCACTCCAGTGGCGGCATTCGTAGAGGCCGTCAGGACTGGGTTAAGGCCAAGGGCATTGGCAGTGACAACCTGGAGCGTCCCAAACAGCGCATTCGAAGAGGTATCGCTTCCGGTCAGAAAAACACCGGTCCAGCCCAGCATTGCACTAAAGAAAGGAAATACGACACCGGTTTCTGCGAAGGCTAGCCCCAACGTCGAGGTCATACCGGCATAATTCATCAAAAACGCCAGTGCCAACACTGAGGCGATGGTCAGCAAAGGCTTTGACAGCTGCTTCAACACCGCCGCCACAATGTCGAAAAACTTCCTTGGCGACATGCCCAGCAGGAGAGAAGCTGCGAATGCGGACAAGAAACAGGAAGTTCCAGCCGCCGACAGCCACGGAAAACCATACACAGCCGGGTAAGGTGACGGCTCGGGAGTCAGTGGTGGCACTCTGGTAATCAGGTTATGAAGACCAGGCACTTCAATCGCAAGACTCAACGTATTCAAGGCAGCCTGGACTGGAGGGAAACGCCAGACAAGCACAAAAGCGACAAGTAGAATATACGGGCTCCAAGCAGAAACAATATCGCCAGTGGCATGGGCGCGGCGTTTTTTAGTAACTTTGACATCCCCTTCAAGACGAAAAACGTTTGCCGGTTTCCAGGCCTTCATAGCTAATACCATCGCCACCAGAGCCGCGATCGAAGCCAAAATGACAGCCAGTTCTGGCCCCATGGTATTTGTCACCGCAAACAAAACCACAGCAAATGTGACCGAACAAGCGGCAACCTGTGGCAGCACCTCAAGAGCGCGACTGAAACCCGACATAATCACAACCATGTACGCTGGAATGATGATAGCTATCAGGGCACATAAACGCCCTGTCATGGAACTAAGGGCATCCATCGGCAGCCCTGTGGTCCCAGCCAGCGTCACCACAGGAATTCCCAGTGAACCGAACGCCACTGGCGCTGTGTTGGCCACTAAACAAATAAACGCCGCGTAGAAAGGAGAGAATCCAAGACCGGTCAGCATCGCAGCTGCAACAGCTACAGGTGTACCAAATCCAGCCGCCCCCTCTATGAAAGCCCCAAACGCAAAGCCGATCAGCACCGCCTGTAGTCGGCGGTCGTCACTAAGCGACCCAATCGAATCTTTGATGATCTCAAACTTACCGGTCTCCAACGTGACGCGATAAAGGATCAAGGAGGCGATAACAATCCATCCAATCGGAAACAAGCCAAAGGCTGCTCCGTAGACCATTGAGGGAGCGGCCAATTGAATCGGCATCTCAAACAGAACAACCGCCAAGACCAAGGCCACCCCAAGTGCAGTAAGCCCAGCAATCCAGCTAGGCTTACGTTTAACCCCCAACATATAAAAGAGAATAACTAAAGGTATGGCCGCTATCAGAGTGGACCAACCAAGGCTATCTGCTACAGGTGAGTAGTTTTGTTCCCACATGCTCAACATGGTCAACATGCTCCGAAGGTTTGTGGCGGGCCGAAGCACCGCGTTGCAAGGATCAAGAGAAACCCAATCATCCGTCTGCTTTTCCTGCCATCCAGACGACCACGACAAACTGCAAAAAAACGGCTGTGTCCCCCTTACAGAAACTTACTTTTGGAACCCACATGTTCAAGAATGTCGATTATAGGTGATCGTTGAGCCTTAAACTGTTCCATTCCGCTCACGCCGTCGCCTAGGGGGTCTCCTTACGACGCTCTTCAGCTCGAGCCCCTCTAAGAATCAAGGGCATGCTGTAGTTGCCTTCATGACAGGCATTTTCGTAAACAGGGCCAACCGCACGCCTGATCGGAAAGGCGACAGTCCATGGCCCTGCAAACGATTCGGCATCATCCATGGTGAATTCGTACTCTAGAGTATTCGCATCGCCCACACGAAATCGTTCGATGACTCGCATATTGGGACCACTCCCTTGAAGCGTCCAAGCTCCATTGAAGTTTCTGGTTTCGACCACAAGGGTCTCGCCCTCCCAGTAACCCCGTGAACGCCCCTGCCACTGACGAACAGAGTCAGCCAATTTACGTCCACCAGTCAATGGAATCAAGCGAACATCTGAGTTCTGCTCGTGAAGGATAGCAACGTAATCTGGTGTCTGAAATATCTGGGCAAGACGGTTTGGAGCCACAGCCAGCAAGGGCACCGTACGCCCCATGATGCACCGTTCGTAACGCTCCCGATCCTCAGGTCCGTCAGCTTGCCGCAGGCGAGAGGCAATTCCGAGGACCTGCTGGCGACGTTGAGCAGCTATCGTCATCCGCGGGAGCCTACCGGTTGACGGGTCAACTACCAACGAGGTCCGACCATCTGTCAGTTCCCCAGGTTCCCACCAATCCGCGTTCAACTGCAAGTCTCGCTCGCGGCCAATAGAAGCATGTCGTTGAACGAGATATGCCCCAATTTCTCCAGGTCCCAATACTGGCTTACTCGCAAGTGACCGAGGACGCTGCAGCGGTGTAGTGGAGCGATATTCCCAATACCCGCTGAAATCCGGCACTCCCCAGGCCGTACGAGAGGGCTCAACAGACTGGCCCGAGGTCGCCACAGGAAACAGAAGTATAAGCCCCAATAAGGTTCGCATCCTAGACACCTACAGTCTCCACATTGAGACAACTACTTCGTAAACCTAGCCTAGCCTACTCGATTGCACCTTCTAAACACAGGAAACGCTCGGACTCACCTATATTCCCCAGCTATTCGGCAGCCCCTTCAGCCTGCCGCATCACCCTCAGAACGTTGCCTCCCATCACTTTCCCAACATCTTCATCTGAAAATCCTCGGGCTTGCAGGGCAGCAACAAGGTTCGGGGTTTTCCCGATGTGCTCCAAGCCTTCAGGCACCCTGAGACCCACGCTATCGTAATCACAACCCACACCAACGTGATCGATGCCAGCGGCTGTCGCGGCGTGCTCAATATGATCCACCAAACGACTCAGCGGGACCTGTCCAATCAACTCAACTCCAGCCACCTCGAGCTTCCAAAGCTCCTCAGACAACCTCCGTTTGTCTTCGGCGAATGCCATTCGCACGGCACCTTTTTGCCTATTGATCTCTCTCAACTCTGACATACGGTTCCGGAACTTGTCGTCGAGCATGCCCGCATAGTAGGCCACACCGAGTACACCGCCATTCTGAGCAAGAGCCTTAAGCATGTCGTCGCTGAGATTTCGCGGATGGTTCGACACCGCTCGGCACGCTGCATGGGTGTTAAGAATCGGGACGCTAGATGCGTCAATAGCGTCAAAGAAGGCCCGGTCTGAAGCGTGCGACAAATCAACCATCATGCCAAGCCGATTCATCTCCCGCACCACCTTCCGGCCAAAGTCAGTCAGGCCATCTGGACCGTCGTCATATTCAGCCGACCCGACCCAAGGCGTGTTACCGCTGTGAGTCAACCCCATATAGCGAGCACCCAACCGGTAGAACTGACGCAACACTTCCAGACTGGAATCGATCATATGTCCACCCTCGATACCAATCAGGATGGCGACCCTGTCCTCCCGAGATGCTCGACGCACATCTCCAGATGTGGAAGCCAAGAACAGATCATTAGGATGGCGTGCGACTTCTTCTACGATCACGTCAGTGATGCGCAAAGCATTCTTGACAGCAGATAACGGCGTCTGGCTGCGTGCAGGAGTTGAAACAGCAAAGAATCCTCCAGTGAGGCCGCCCTGCCGCATCTTGGGGATATCGACGTGTGTATAGGGTAGGCTCTCCGATAAATTGAGCCCCTCGTTAAGAAGTCTACTCGGCGTATCAACATGCAGGTCAACGTAAAGCAGGTCGACCAATTGGGAGGCTTCAGTCTCAAGAATCTGGGGCCTCATATAGCTACCAAGCAATGCAACGGAGGACATCCCAAATTCACGCCTAGTCAACTTCGCAGTCATATCGTCATCCCTCTGGCTGGATGGGCGTCAATACATTAGCAACCCTATTCCACCGCAAGGCTAGGGCAACGCCAGTGCCACCCACTCCCCGGCATGATCCAATGACCCAATCGGCAACACTATATATTGCTTGCCTTCATGTATATAGGTGATTGGAGAACCTACGTTACCTGCCTCAAACGAGGTCTCCCAGACCACGTCTCCGGTCTCCTTGTCAAAAGCACGGAAACCTTTACCCGCATCAGGCCCAGCTCCTGGCGGCGTTCTAACCATAATGGGGTCACCTTCACTGACGAAAAGTAAGCTTTGGGTTAAAAGGGTCATTGCTCGGCCAGGCTGCCCCAGTGGAGGCACATCTAAATGGGCAATGTCTGGATGCTCTCGCGGCCCATCGCCATTAGGTACCATCCACATATGCTCACCAGTATTCATGTCAATGGCGGTGATCCGACCGTAAGGGGGCTTGAGCAGCGGAAGCCCGCGTGGGCCTTCGGGAAATGCTCGAGTTCCACGAGTATAGCGAACGTTCATCCTATCTGGATTTCCGGGTGTTAGGTCGGCCGCAAACGTACCGGTTACCGAAGGCACGTAAAGCATGCCTGTCACCGGATCAAACCCGGCACCGCCCCACTCAGCTCCACCGACAGACCCAGGCAACTGCAATGTCCCCTTTCGATCACCATCTCCATCACCTCGAATCGAAGGCGGGGTAAAGATCTCACCTAAGACAAACGGCTCTATAATCTCGAGAGCCTCCGATCTCAGTTCTGGTGTGAAATCTATTAACGTGTCTACCGAGATACCGTGCACATCAAAGGGCGCAGGCTTGGTCGGAAATGGCTGAGTCGGAGAGATCCACTCTCCCGGCGTATCTGAACCTGGCACTGGACGCTCCACAATAGGCCAGACCGGCTCCCCAGTCACCCTATCGAACGTGTAAGCGATAGCCTGTTTCGTCAGCTGTACCACAGCCTTTATCTCACGACCGTCAACTGTGATATCCATCAAGATCGGGGCCACGTTATTGTCGTAGTCCCACAAATCGTGATGGACCGTCTGGAAGTACCAGACCATCTCTCCGGTATCAGCCCGCAAACAAACTAGACTGTTCGCATACAAGTTGTCACCTGGACGATGTCCGCCATACATATCATTGCTGGGTGCCCCGGTTGGTAGATAGACAAGCCCAAGTTCCTCATCGGCACTCATCATTGTCCAGACGTTTCCCATCCCAGAGTACTCCCAGGAATTATCAAGCCATGTTTCGACGCCTGGTTCGCCTTCCTGAGGAATGGGGTTCCAGGTCCATCGCAAAGCGCCGGTTTGAACATCATAGGCCCGAACATAACCAGGCCTGTTTTCTTTGGTTCGCGGATGGTCCTCCATCGCCTGGCCGACAACCACCACGTCTCGGACCACCAACGGCGGGGAACTATAGTTGAAATCGACGAGATCGGCAGTGTCTTCAAAGATACGCAGATCGACTCTACCTGAGTCACCAAAATCGGTCACTGGCTGTCCGGTTTCGAGGTCAGTCGCCAAAAGATACGGAGGGCGCACTGAAAGAATACGACGACCCTCACCATCTTCATTTTCCCAGAATCCGACGCCGCGATTAGCAGCACCACGTGGGGTTTCGTCGTCGGCCAGCAACGGCAGATCCTGCACCCACAGCGTCTCACCTGTCGACGGATCGAATGCCTCGACTAGACCGATACCATTGGACGCATAAAGTACTCCATCAACCATCACCGGAGTGGACCTTAGGTTGTTCGAGTATCGCAGGTTGGGCCACCGTGCATGAAGGCTTGCATCCACAGCCGGTCGCCGCCAGATGATCTCAAGGCCCTGCACAGTATCGGCGTTAATCTGATCGATGGCCGCATAACGAGTGAAGCCACTATCTCCACCGTGTACCCGCCACTCACCGTTTGTTCCGTGCTGAGCCTCTATGCTTACAACCATGCTCAATGCACACAACAGCGTGACCAAAACACGCCGTTCTCTGCAGCAAATTTCCGTCATGTTGGTCACCATCTTTCCGTGGTGTGTTAAATCCACCGCACGGGCACCTATCTAATCTTAGAGAACTCGGTCGGAACGAGCATTCTTGCTTCAATCGTGTCTACCAGTTTCCGGTTTTCTGAACGCTCAGCTGAGACAATAATCCGTTGAAAGTCAGGGTTCTCACCTAGCATTCCCCACATTTCGTCGCGAGCTTCGAGCGAAGGATATCCCAGCATATAAACAAATGTATCGTCTGTGTCATCGCCTGTCGCGGCCGTCCAATAACCCACATTCTCCATACCTGCCTGTTCAAACATCGCCGCTGTATGATCGCGGAACCGGTCTGAGAGTTCTGCTCGCTTGCCGGCTACGGTCTTATAAACACGCAACTCGAAGACCCGTGACTCAGCTTGCCGCGCAGACAATCCCCACCCTGTTCCCAGTATCCCAAACATGCAGCTAACAAGGGTCAGAAGTTTCCATTTCATCATCTTTTAATATCTCCATAGCTGTGGCATGACCTGATGCAGTCAATCGGTCGCACCGTTATAGTTCACCGCATTGCAAGCAATTACGCCTTCTCTGTCAAGCGGGCTTGAACTCAAACAGTAACCCAAGTCTCATGCAAGGAGGCACAAGCCCTCCAGCCGGCTTGCCTCGATGATATTGCCAATCTCTATCCCTTACCTTGGCAACCTGCCCAGTCTCACCTGGTCTTCGGTGGACTTGAAAATATGGGTTATCAAATCTATCGGCTAGCATCATTGCTGATGCGATAGAGTTTTGATTGTGTTCGAAGAATCAAACTACCTCGGACCACCGCCGGGGTCGCCAACGCCATCTCGTTCAGCGAGTTGGTACGGATTAATTCAAACTCCGATCCGGCCTTGACGACAAAGGTGTCACCATCTTCTCCAAGCAGGAAAATTCGATCATTGTATGCCCAAGGGGAGGCGGTAAACCCAGAGCCAGGTTTGACCCGGGTCCGTCCGTAAATCTCACGACCAGTCCTGGCATCGTGACTCAGCAAGAACCCCCGGTCGAGTAGGGTGTAGTAAGCACCATCGTAGACCAGGGCAGACGTGTTGTAAGTGCCAAGGCGTGGTTGGTACCAAACCACGTAGTCGTTTCCATTCTGACCCGGCCGCAGTGAAATATCCCCAGAAGCCCCTGGTCGGATAGCGTACACTGGCCGCGGCATTCCCCCGGGGTATCCGGAGCTGATGTAAACCAACCCGTCTTGAGCAAATGGCGTTGGAACAACGTTGACGGTCATTCCAGAAAGCTCCCACAACAATGTCCCATCAAGGTTGTACGAGCGGATTTGACGAAGACCCGCGGTAACGATCTCTGTCCGCAAGTCATTCTCCCAAACAAACGGGCTGGACCAATTCTCAACCTCGTCTCGACCGACCCGCCAGACTTCCTCACCAGTCGACGCATCCAAAGCGACCAAGAACGATCGTGTCGTATTGTCGTTGACGATATAGAGTCGATCCTCATGGAGGGCTGGTGAGGCAGCAGTTCCAAAACGCTGACGCCCATTAAAGACCCCTAGTTGTCGAGTCCAAGCCACATCACCATTTAGTTCCAGTGCGGCCACGAGTCCAATCGCTCCGAAGTAAACGTAAAGTCGCTCACCGTCAGTAACCGGTGTCTCCGAAGCGAAGCTATTCTTGATGTGCCGTTCGATCGCAGGGACAGTCGATCCAAGTTCCCGAACCCACCGTACTGCACCTGTTGCAAAATCTAAGTCATAAACAAGCCAGCGGTGCGAGGCATTCGACCGTGTGGCCCCGTGATCAGCGCCTGGGTCATAAAGCCCTGGCTGAGGAGATCGCTCCTCACCTGCACTGATTGCAGTGGTCACGAAGATGTGATCATCCCAAACAACTGGGGAACTCCAGCCCAGCCCAGGGATATCGGCCTGCCATACGACATTCTCCGTTTCACCCCAAACTTCAGGCAAGCGAGGGTCATCAGCAATCGCACCAGCATCAAGCCCCCTAAACTTTGGCCATTGCCCCTCCTGACCATGAACAGATGCCACACTCACTGACAACATCAGTACGAATATTCCGAACAATGGACCCCGCATTATTTTTCTCCCTATCCTGGGTCACTGCCACTAAAACTTGTCTATCGTCTGCCGCAGCATAGAACAGCCTGTCTCAAAAATACGAAGCCTCTGCCTGGGCGCAGTCCTCAGTACTTATCCAACCCCTCAGTCAACTCAATATAAGTCCCAAAAGGATCGGTAAGAAAAGCAACCCCAAGATTCAAGGATGGTATTTCCGTGTAAGGTCGGTCAAAGATGATTCCCTTAGCCTCAAGTTGCTCACAAAACTCACGGAGGTTGTCCACTTCAAAACCTATGTGGTCCAGCGCAGCACCTCGGGTTCCAATCGGCTCCACTGCCGATGGTGAATATGTCAGGTTCACTCCAGGCAAGTCAGCAGCCTCGAACGACCCTCTGGTACCAGGCGTGGCGTTGAAAGTGTCGACGTACCAAGATTTCATATCGTCAACCGGACCAGCAAAGTGAATGTGATGAAGTGTCATCGGAGTCGCCTCCTGATTCTGTAACAATTCGACCTTCACTCCATCTGGCGCCATGGCAAAAGCGATATAAGTGTCCTGATCCGCAATGTAAGCCAACCCGTCCTCCACAGATAGGGCTGGAGGCAGCTCCTCACGGGTCACAATCGGATAACCTGCGGCACGAACCCTATCCACTGTCGTCCGAGTACTTGGTACCGCAAAACCGATGTGGTTCACCGTGGTTCCCTTGGTCCCACTGATTGGTTCGGCCTCCCGAAGGAAAACCAACACATTTGGAAACTTGATCACTTGAAGATTGCCGCGGGTCAGCAATTCTCCACCGAGTGTATCAACCCAAAAATGCTTGTGCTCCTCAACGTTCGTCACGGTTAAATGGTGGTGCCCATAGATAATCGGCCCTTGCTCGGCT
>Ga0310344_10001981_pt1 | contig 15531 bp, 12 predicted proteins | sample HC15DNA20200_MG_FD_203801 | JGI IMG/M metagenome (GOLD analysis project Ga0310344, IMG submission 203801) | Marine microbial communities from station ALOHA, North Pacific Subtropical Gyre - HC15-DNA-20-200_MG | ecosystem: Environmental > Aquatic > Marine > Oceanic | place: Pacific Ocean: North... | reverse complement strand
ACAACTTTGATCGAGCGCAAATTTGCGCTCGATCAAAGTCGATCTGCGCTAGCCGGACTCGCCGTCCATCTGGACTTCGCCGGCCGACCGGCGCCCAGTCGGGGGAGCCTGCGCTGGTGGTGCCGCCAGCGAAGCGGCCGGCATCGGTGGGGGCTTCGCTGAAGTGGCATCGCCCAGCATGCGGACCGGCGCCGCCGGCGCGTTTCCATCCCGGTCTTCACCGAAATAGATCGTCTGGTGCGGGAAGGGAATCTCGATACCCAGCTCGTCGAAGCGCCGCTTCATCTGCAGATTGAAGGCCCGGCACACACCCCATTGCTGCAGCGGCTTGGTCTTGATACGGGCGCGGACGACCACCGCGGAATCGTCAAACCGGTCGAGCCCCTGTACCTGAATATCTTCGAGAATTCTGTCGCTGAAGTCGGGGTCCGCGCGCAGTTCGGCCCCCAGCTCTTCGATCACCGTGATGACCGCATCGATATCCTCGCGGTACGCGACGCCGATCTCCATGAAGGCGAAGGAGAAGTCGCGGGTCATGTTCTTGATCGAGCTGACATCGCTGAACGGTACGGTATGAATCAAGCCGCTGACGTCGCGCAACCGGATCGTCCGGATCGTCACGGCTTCGACGACGCCGGAATGACCGGCGACCTCGACCACATCGCCCTCATGGATCGAATCCTCCAGCAGGATAAACACGCCGGTAATCACGTCCTTGACCAGGGTCTGCGCCCCGAACCCAACGGCGAGGCCAAACTCCAACAGCACCGTCATCGTCACCACAACCGCCAACACCACGGTAAAGACGTTACGCAGCAGCGGCAGCAGGGTGCGGGCCCGCTGGCTGCGTGTTACCGCGTTGGTTGCAGCGAGGTAGCGTTCAATCAAGGCGCCGATGATCTCCCACGACACCACCGCGACGCCGACGATCAGCACAATCATAATGGCGCGGCCCAGCACGAAACGCCCCGCATCGGATGCGAACCAGGAAAAGATGTCGAGGCCCCAGGCCTGCAGCACCGCGAACAGCACCAGCACGTAGAGCACGCCCCGCGCCGCCGACGGGATCAGCGGCAGGTAGCGGTTCGCCCGCGCCTCCAGGCCCGGCAGGCGCGCGTTGAGTTCCTGGCCCAATGTGAACGCCCGGCGCACCACCTTCCGCAGGAACAATTCGATCAGGCGGCCGATCACGACGATGGTCATCGTCAATACGGTGGAGCGCAGCACGAACTCGAAACCACCGCTGATTTCGAGCGCCCAGACCGTGTTGCTGACCGCGACATAGACGATCGTCAGAATATGCCAGACATCGGCGAAACGTCGGCGCATCACCGGCAGGAAGCCGTCGCCACCACCGCGGACCCAAACCGCCACCACCGTCCGGTTCTGCAATATCAGCATGACCAGCAGCAGCGCGACGGCGAGGCCGAGCACCTTGAGCAGCGCATTGTTCGCCGCCGGGTGCAGCCCCAGCAGATGCGAGGCGTGCAGGATCAAGAATCCGTAGATCGCCAAATTGGCGAGCCGTTTGACCCAGACGAAAAGGTAGTTTGCCGTCTCGTCGCCCAGCGGGAACAGCCGCAGCTCAGTCACTTTCAGCGCCAACAGCATGCGCGCCACCGCGATCACACTGCGCGCCAGCACGCTGGCATTGATCAGCGTAATTGCAGCGAGCCGTCCGCCCGACTGTTCCGGTCCGAACAGGGTCAGTCCGCCGTAGGCTGCAGCGGCAAATACAGCGATTGGCGCCAGATCGAGTACCGTACGAGCCAGCAGCAAAACCGTGGTGAGCCAGAAATCATCGTCAGCCCGGGCTTCGATGGCGCTGCGCGGCCGGCGCAACGCCATGCGCGCTAGCCACTCCGCGACGATGCCGGCTGCAAGCACGAGTGCCAAGCGGCCCAGAATCCCGATCCATTTCGAGCGGGTCTCCGCGTCGAAGAGGCCGTCCCGCAAGGTCGCCAGCACCGCCGGCAGATCGAAGACCACTGCCGCCGCCAGCACCAGCTGCGCTTACCGCGCCCGCGCGCTCTGTCAGTTCCGCCAGGATCCGCGTCCCGAGTCCCGGCGGCTCTTCCGCCACCGCGCCCTGCGCTTCGATCAACGCCTTAAGGTCACGCACCAAACCCTAGCGCCGATCCTTGTCCTCCAAGGTCTCGACGAGTTTTTCGAGGGATTCGGGAGTAGTGGCGACAGGCGCAGACGGCGTTTGCGCCGCCGCAGGCGCCGCCATCGCGAAAATCAGTGCAATTACCAGTAGGAATCGGCGCACGTCCGTCGTTGCTCCTTCGTGAGCTATAACATTGCGCAATCTACCGTTGATGCTGCGCTTATCAAGCGTTTGCGCCAGCGCTTACCCCTGAACCGCCGCCTTGCGCCGTTGCGTCCGTACAACGCCGAGACCGATGGCGAAGAGGCCGACGAGGATGGGGACGAGCCCGATATTGAGGAAGCGCAGAGTAGAGTCGAGCGCTTCGATATCCTTGCGCAGCTCAAGTTGGACAGAGCGCAACTCCTTGCGGATCGACAACAGGTCGGTGCGCAACCCGGCCATCTGGTCGTCGAGCGCCTTCTGCTGTTCAGGGGTCAGCACCGCCTCGCCCTCCTGCGAGGTGCCACTGGCCTTGTTCTGCAACTCTTCGAAGTTCTTCTGCACCTCGGCCAGCCGCTTGACCAGCACCTGCTCGCGCGACCGGAACTTGGCGTCCGCGGCAACACGCAGCGCTTCCACCTTGGTGAAGGGGCGCTGCGCCGTGCCGCGGCTGCGCAGCGTGATCAAATCGCCGGAGCCGGCCAGATTCTCCAGTGCGTTGACGACGAAATCGCCATTGTTCGCGAAAGGCAGTGCCACCCGCTGGCCAAAGAAGTCCTGCACCCGGACCCAGAAATGTTCCTGCAGCATGTCGGAGTCGGTGACCAGGATGACGTTAACCGGCGCCGTGGACTTGGCAACATGCGGCGCCCATTTGGACCCTTCCGGCTCTTCCTTCGGCTTCTCTTCCGTCTTCGCTTCAGATTCGGCCGTTTTGTCATCCTTCTTGTCTTCGCTGCCGGGCGCTTTCACTTCCTCCGGCTTCTTGGGTTTCGGCGGGCCATCCGGGAAGGCGCTGTCGACCGGCCCGGTCAGCCGGGCGGCGAGCAGCAGCGATTTGCCAGCCGGTTTAAACTTCTCCACGAAGTCGAGCACGTTCGGTTGGCGCGCATTGATCAGGTTCGTGTCGAAAGGCTGGCTCTGCGTCGTCGTGCTCAATAACGGCTCGACCTTGACCGTTGCGTCTTTCGAAACCTCGATGACGCCGGCGCTGCCCATATTGATCGCGTTGATATCCCGCGTCACCGCATCGCCCCGGTCAATGGCAGCATCCTTTAAAGTCAGCCACAGCAGATAGGGTGCCGGCTTCATGTCCTGCTCGGTACCGGCATTGACGATGCGGGCGAGATTGATGTCGCCGGCGGTCTGGCCTTCGACCACCTTCACGCCCCACTTTTCGGTCAGCTTGTTGAGGCTCGAATCCTTGGGTGCCATCGGTCGGCCAGCCGCGGCCGAGCCCTGCGCCAGTTCGCTGAACGGGTCGGCGAACACCAGCAACCGGCCTTTGCGCATCAGGAACTGGTCGATGGCGTAGAGATCCTCGTCATCCAAGGTCGGATGGACGAGCATCAGCACGTCGATATCGTCCGTCATATCCTCCTTAAGGTCGAAGATATTGCGGACGTCGAAACCTTCCTTCAGCGCATCGATGATGAACCAGGCCTTCGGCCCGCCGGGCTGCGGCATGAAGGGGCCGAACAGTGGAAGACTGGTGACGACGCCGATCACGGGTTTCTTCGGGTTGGTCAGCCCTTCGAGCATGCGGGCCAGATCGTATTCTAGAAACGCCTCGCGCTGAGGCTGGAAGAAGCCGATCACACCGGTACGGTCGCCGACCCGCGCGGCGAGGCCGAAATAGACCTTCTCGCCACTGGCGTCGAGCGGCACGCCGGTAACGCCGGCGCCGACTGCCGCGTCCTCGACTTCCGAGAAGGGCTCCGGATCCTGCTCCAAAATGGTGACCTTGCCGTTCGAGTTCGCCGCGAACTCGTTCACCACATCGCGCACCCGGCCGGCATAATTGCCGTAGATCGCGACTTCCTTGACCAGGCGCTGCGAAACGTAAAGCTCGAACGTCACCGGTTCGGTCATCTTGTCGAGGATGCGCTGCGTGCCGTCCGATAGGGTGTAGAGCCGATCTTCGGTGAGGTCGATGCGCACGCCGGTGAGACTCGACAGACCGGCATTCAGCGCGACGAACAGGCCAATCGCCACCGCGATCCCGATTACCCACCCGCCCTTGCGATTGAGAATTTGTCTGATCATGGCCGCCTCCTACTCCGCCTTCAGCCGGTCGACGGCCAGCATGTTGGCGAACAGGAACACCGCGATCAGCGAGAGAAAATAGACCACGTCGCGCAGGTCCAGCACACCCTTGGAAATGTCCGCGTAATGGGTCAGAAAGCTGAGCGAGGCGATGAAGTCGACAACGATAGCGGGGGCCCAGCCAGAGAAAAAGCCGAGCACGATCGGCGCACCGCTGGCGATCAGCACGAAACAGGCGGCGGTCGTCATCACAAAGGCGACGACCTGATTTTTGGTCAGCGCTGAAATAAACGAGCCTATTGCCAGAAATCCTGCCGACATAAGCAGACTGCCGACATAACCTGCGAGAATGATGCCGTTGTCCGGATCGCCCAGATAGTTGACCGTGATCCAGAACGGGAAGGTCAGCGCCAGAGTGATCGCGGCGAAGATCACGGCGGCGAGATACTTGCCGATCACGACCTGTTTCAGCGACAGTGGCAGAGTCATCAGCAGCTCGATGGTGCCGGATTTGCGTTCTTCCGCCCACATGCGCATGGAAATCGCCGGGATCAACAGCATGTAAACCCAAGCGTGGAACTGAAAGAAGGCCGAAAGATCGGCCTGGCCGCGGCCAAAGAAGCTGCCCATGAAGAAGGTCAACGCGCCCAACAGCGCCAGGAAGATGACGATGAAGACATAGGCGACCGGCGTCGCGAAATACTCGGCGAGTTCCCGCCGGATTACGAACAGCATGTTGGTCATTGCGGCACCGTAGTGATTGAGCGGAACACCTGATCGAGATGGCCGCGCGCGATGTGGATTTCGTCGATGGTGATGTCGTGGCCGCGCATCGCCATCCCGACATCATTCAGAATCTGCGCCCCGCCTTTGGGCCGAACGAACAGTTGGTTGCGATGCCGCACCTCGACCGAAGAAACGGCTGGTAGGTCTTGCAACAATTGCCGCGCCCTATCGATGTCACCTTCGACCTGCAGGGAGACGGCATTGTGCTGATCTGAGCGGGCCAGCAATTCAGCCGGGGTCGCGTCCGCCACGATTTTCCCGTTGGCGATGATGATTGCCCGGCTGCACACCGCCTCGACTTCTTCCAGAATATGGGTCGAGATGACGATCGCCTTTTCCTCCGACATTTCAGCGATCAACTGCCGCACCTCGTGCTTCTGGTTCGGGTCGAGACCGTCTGTCGGTTCGTCCAAAATCAGAACGTCCGGATCGTGCAGCAGCGCCTGCGCCAGGCCGACCCTACGTTTGAAGCCCTTCGACAATGTGTCGATCGGCTGCGCCAGGATCGAACCGGTCTGGGTCTTGGCGACCACGTCTCGGATCCGATCGATCCGCGCCGCACCGGACAGGCCACGTACGCCGGCGATGAATTCCAGAAACCGCCCGGCCGACATATCCGCCCACAGCGGCGCCCCTTCCGGCAAATAGCCGATGCATTCCTTAACCGCGATCGGGTCGCGCTGCACGTCATGTCCTTCGACGCGCACCGTGCCCGACGTCGGCGCCAGGAACCCGGTGATCATCTTCATGGTGGTCGACTTGCCCGCCCCGTTGGGGCCGAGGAAACCGAGCACCTCGCCACGTTCTACCGAGAAGCTGATATGGTCGACGGCAACGAACGCTCCGAACCGCCGTGTCAGATTTTCGATTTCAATCATACTCATAGACGCCAGACCTCAATCCCTTTTTTCGACACCGGCTTCGCGCGCCGGACTATTTTTGTCGCGATTTAGGATTTGTAAAGCGTTTTGCAAGGGCTTGCCGCTCTAGAAATTTGGCCGAATCATGCTAGCCTGCCGACGGCATCGTGCGACCTCTCAGGCAATAGGAAACCGATCGTGGTCCGAAAGCTTCGCCTAATCACCGGCCTGATTCTCTTTGCCTATGTCGCGCTGCACTTTTTCAACCACATGGCAGGGTTGTGGTCGCTCCAGGCGATGAACGCGACTCGCGATGTTATTCACGCCCCGTGGTGGTCGCCGGTCGGGACGGCGGTACTCTATGGCGCGCTGGCGATCCACATTGCGCTGGCGTTATACGCCATCTACCAGCGCCGCCGGCTGAATATCCCGTTTGAAGAGGGGCTGCAGCTGGTGCTCGGGCTCGCCATCCCGCTATTGCTGATCGGCCACGTGCTGGGGACGCGAACGGCCTGGCAAATGTTCGACATGAAAGTCGACTACGTCACGGTGCTGGCGGCGCAGTGGCATGTGGACCCTTGGAACGGCATCAAGCAGATCGCCGTCTTCTTCGCCGCCTGGGTCCATGGCTGCATCGGCATCTATCGGTGGCTGCGCCTGAAACCCTGGTACGGCGCTTGGCAGCCTGTCCTGTTTGCACTCGCCCTGCTGATCCCGGCGATGTCGCTGGCCGGCGCAATGCAGGGCGCCCAAGCGGTTGTCGCGATGGCCTCCGATCCGGCCTGGTTCGAGCAGTTCAAGCTGCGGGTCCGCTGGATGGACGCCTATGAGTACGCCCAATACATCCAGATGCGGGACTATTTTACCATCGGGTTCGTTGCCCTCGTGCTAGCAGCGTTCGGACTGCGCTATGTCCGCGCCGCGGTGGAGCGCTGGCGCGGCATCGTGCGCCTGACCTATGACGACGGTTCCGCCATCCAGTTCCCGCCGGGCCGTTCGATCCTAGACGCCAGCCGCGCCTCGAACATACCGCATGCCAGCGTCTGCGGCGGCAGGGGGCGCTGTTCGACCTGCCGTGTCCGCATCACCAAGGGCATCGAGAATCTGCCGGCCCCCTCGGCTGCCGAACAGAAGGTGCTGGACCGGGTCAATGCGAGTTTCCAGGTCCGGCTTGCCTGCCAGGCGCGGCCCGCCGGCGGCGAGATCGAAGTGATGCGGCTACTGCCCACCAGCGCCAAACCGGAAGACGGGTTCCCGCGACCGGGTTACCTGCAGGGCCAGGAGCGCGAGATCGCGATCCTGTTCGCCGATATCCGCTCTTTCACCAAACTGTCCGAAAAGAAACTGCCCTACGACGTGGTGTTCCTGTTGAACCGCTATTTCGATTCCATGGGGTCAGCCGTGTCGGACTGCGGCGGCCATCTGGATAAGTTCATCGGCGACGGAGTGATGGCCCTGTTCGGCATCGAGGATGGCGCGGAGGCCGGCAGCAAGGCGGCGCTCGCCGCGGCGCGCGAAATGGGGCTGCGCATCGCTGAGTTGAACCGCGCGCTCGCCAACGATCTGGAAGAACCGCTGCGCATCGGAATCGGCATCCATTGCGGCCCGGCAATCGTCGGCGCCATGGGATTCGGCGACACCGTATCGGTCACCGCCGTCGGCGATTCCGTCAACACGGCCAGCCGTCTGGAAACGCAGACCAAGGAATTCGCCGCGGAACTCGTCGTCTCCAACCACACGGTGGAACTTTCCGGGGTCGATCTCTCCGGCTTCGCGGAGGAAGAGGTCGAAATTAGCGGCCGTACCGAACCTCTGTCGGTTCGCGTCATCACCGCCGCCCGCGACCTGCCGGAACAGGCGAGCATCAAGAAAAACGGACGATAGGACCCCAAACATGGAACTGGCAGGCAAGGCCACGCTGATCACCGGCGGCGGCAGCGGAATCGGTGCGGCGACGGCGCGCTATATGGCGGCCCGCGGCGCATCGGTGGCGCTTGCCGGGATCCCGGCAAGCGGCGTCGACGCTGTCGCAGAGGAAATCGCAGCGGCGGGCGGGAACGCCATCGCGATGGCGTGTGACGTGACGAATGAAAGCGAAATCGAAGCGGCAGTCGCCCGCACGGTGGACGCCTTCGGCAGGCTCGATGCGGTCGTCGCCAATGCCGGCGTGCAACGTCATAAGACCGATATCGACCTGTTTTCGATGACGGAAGCGGAATGGGACCGAACCCAGGACGTCAATCTGCGTGGCGTCTTCCGCACCTGCAAGCATGGGCTGGCGCGGATGATCGAGCAGGGCGGCGGCGGATCGATCGTCATCCTCAGCTCGATCACCGCGCTGAACGGCCGGACGCCGAACGTCTCCTACATGACCGCGAAGAGCGGCCTGCTCGGCCTGAATCGGCACATTGCCGTGCACTACGCCAAGCACAGTATCCGCTGCAACGCGGTCTGTCCCGGCGCGCTGGAGCAGACGCCGGACTGGGGCGATCACCCCGACCCGGACGGCCGCGAACAGGCGATGGTGGGTTTGACACCACTCGGCCGGCTCGGCACGTCGGAAGACATCGCGCCCTGGATCGCCTTTCTAATCGCCGATGAGGCCGGTTTCGCCACCGGCGCTACCTTCGTCGTCGATGGCGGGATCACGATCAGCTGACGGAGCGCCCCAGGCGATGCCCTCAACACCACCGAATTTCCTCATCATCATGTCGGACGAGCACGACCCCCGTTACATGGGCGCGTCCGGCGACCGGTTCATCCGCACCCCCAATCTTGACCGGCTGGCCGGGTCAGGAATGCGCTTCCGCGAAGCCTATACGCCGTCGCCGATCTGCGTACCGGCGCGCGCCGCCTTCGCGACGGGCGCGTACGCGCACGACATCGGCTATTGGGACAACGCCCTGGCCTATGACGGCGCGGTGAAGGGCTGGGGGCATGCCTTGCAGGATGCCGGCATTCGGGTGGAGTCGATCGGCAAGCTGCATTACCGCAGCAGCGAGGACGAGGCCGGCTTCGACCAAGAACACATCCCGATGCATATATATAACGGCCAAGGCATGGTCTGGGGCTCGGTGCGCAACCCGCTGCCTTCGCAGCAGCCACGCGGCGGCCGCATGCTGGGCGACCGTATCGGCGCAGGAGAATCAACCTATACCCGCTACGACGCGTCCGTCACGGACCAGACAATCGACTGGCTGGAGAGTGCGTCGGGCGACGACAAACCGTGGTGCCTGTTCGTCGGCCTGGTCGCACCGCATTTTCCCCTGGTCGTCGCCGAAGAATATCTCGCGCTCTATCCGCACGACGCGCTGCCGCCCCGCAAACTGCATCCGCACGACGGGCATGCGCGGCATCCCTGGGTACAGCGGCATCACGATTTCTGGCCGACCGAGGACCAGTTCCACGACGAAGAGGAGCGGCTCACCGCAATCGCGGCCTATCTCGGGCTGGTGTCCTGGATGGACCACAATGTCGGCCGCATCCTCGACCAGCTGGAGGCCTGCGGTCTCAACGGGACAACGCGGGTCCTCTACACCAGCGATCACGGCGACAATGTCGGCCATCGCGGCATGTGGGGGAAATCGAACTTCTATCTCGAATCCGCGGCGGTCCCGATGATCCTGAGCGGACCCGGCGTGGCCGCCGGCATCAACGACACACCGGTTAGCTTGCTGGACGTACAGCAGACGGTGCTGGACAATTTCGATCTCGACAATGCGGCCCTCGACCCGGATTTGCGCCGACCCGGGACGTCCTTGATAGAGATCGCCGCCGAGGGTGCGACACGCAACCGCGCGGTGTTCAGCGAATACCATGCCGCCGGATCGCCCAGCGCCGGCTTTATGCTGCGCAAGGGGCGATGGAAATATCATCACTATATCGGCTACGAACCGGAACTGTTCGATCTGGAATCGGACCGCGAAGAGCTGCACGATCTCGCCGCGGACCCCGCCCATGCGGAGACCCGTGCGGTGATGGAGCGGGAACTGCGCGAGATTTGCGATCCCGATGCGGTCGACCGCGCTGCCAAGGCAGATCAGGCACGGCTGATCGAGTCTCACGGCGGCCGCGAAAAGGCGCTGTTCGTCGGTGCGCCCGCCGCGACCCCCGTGCCCGGCGCGAACGCCAAATTCAGAGACTAGTCCGATAGCTCCGAGGCCATCGCCTCAAGCGCGGAGCGGTCAATCGGTCCACCGGAGCGGATGCAGACGATCCGTCCTGTGTCTCGAGCAGATTGCGACGTTGCAACGACGGAGGCGCGGCGGCCGACAGTCTGAACCGCATAGCTGCAGCCGTCCATTCCAGTGACAAACCCCTTCGTCCGCATCAGATCAAATGACGCATCTGACAGCCTCTTGGTCAGGGTGTGCGGATCAACAGGCCCCTCGACGGAAAGCACGAAGGACTCATGCTGCGCGTGCACGTGATTGTGCCCCACGTCGGACAGCGGCGCCTCAAGCCGCGCACCGAGCAAGGTGGGCAGCCTGACATTGGCTTTTTCCGTCTCCACGATCCGCGCGCCCGCGCAATTGGCGCGAAGCCATTCCCGGGTCTGCCCGAGGAGATCTGACGCCAGCAAATCGGTCTTGTTGAGCAGGATGATATCCGCGACTTCGAGCTGATGGGCAATCGTGTCCGCCAGATATTTGTCCGAGCCGTGTCCGCGTACCGATTCCGCATCCGCCAGAACGACGATACCGTCGACCGTGTAGCGGGCGATCAGAGTCGTCGACTGCGCGATCGCGTCGGGCAGCGCCACGCCGCTGGCTTCGATCAGCAGATGGTCCGGCGCCGGGTCCAATGTCTCCAGCGTCTTGAGCGCTTCGATCAGATCGCTGCCATATGAACAGCAGACGCACCCACCGGCAATGTTGATGACGTTCTCGTCGCGGCTTTCGATCAGGTCGGCATCGATGGGCAGTTCGCCGAACTCGTTCACCAGTACGGCGAGCCGCAACCCGTCAGCTTGGCGCAAAAGACTGTTCACCAAAGTGGTCTTTCCCGCGCCAAGATAGCCGCCGATCACGGTGACGGGTATGGGAGCCGGTGCGTCCGCCACCGTCAGATATCCTCGACGGCGAAAACGCGGCCGGCCTGCACGGTGCCCCAAACCCGGACATCCTTCAGATTCGCCGCTCCGATCTCGTAGGGATCATCCTCTAGCACGGCAATGTCCGCCCGCTTGCCGGTCTCGATGGACCCGACCTCATCGTCCATTTTCAAGGTATAGGCCGCACCCAGGGTGATCGTATGCAGGGCCTCCGCGACACTGATTTTCTCCGCTTCCCCGAGAGTCCGGCCGCTCGGTGTCAACCGGTTGACAGCGCACCAGGCAGTGAAGAACGGGCCCAGCGGAGTCACCGGCGCATCGGAATGGATCGCCAAGGGCACGCCTTCGCGCAGCGCCGTCGCGCAGGCGTTCATGCGATTGGCCCGTTCCGGTCCGACCGTCTTCTCGTAATGCTGATCGCCCCAGTAGAAGTGATGGTTGGCGAACAGGTTTACGCAAAGCCCCAGCTTCTTCATCCGGCGGAACTGTGCGGTGTCGGCCAGCTGGCAATGCTGCAGGGTGTAGCGGTGATCCGGCCGCGGCACCTTGTGCACCGCACGCTCGAACGTATCGAGCATCATCTCGATCGCCTCGTCGCCATTCGTGTGCGTGTGGACCAGCAAGTCGTGTTCCAGCGCCCCTTCGTAGATTTCCTGCATCTGCTCCGGCGTCGCGTACCATAGGCCATTCGGCGCGCCATTGTAGTAACCGGGCCAGCGCAGGCGGGCCGTGAAACCCTGGATCGACCCATCGGCGTGAATCTTGACGCGGCCCAGGCGCAACCGTTCGGTGCTCATCGCGCGAAGTTCGACGCAGCGCTCGACCAGCTCCTTCGGTGTCACGCCCTGGAAACGGCGCAAGGACACCATGCAGACGGGAAAATCCGACGCCCCTGTCACTTCCAACATCATGTCGACCGCTTCCGGCGGCAATGGGTTGGCGAGGTCCGTCGCAGTGGTCACACCCTGGCGGACGCAAAGCCGGCCGAACTGACGCAAGCCCCAGGCGTCGGCCGACATCACCTTACGGTCGAGCCCGACATGGCTGGCTGCAAGCTCCATGGCGTCGGGGCCTTTCAGCTCACCGGTGGGCAAACCGTCGTCGCCCAGCGGCACGCCCGGGTGGTTGATGCCTTCCCGCAGCAGCCCCGCCAGTTCCAGTGCCTTGGTGTTGACGTTCATGATATGGCCACTGGCGTGCCGGATACCGATAGGCCGTACGGTCGACACACCATCGAGATCGGCGCGGGACATCCGCGCATCACCATAGTAGATCGGATCGAGGGACCAACCTGAGATCGGGTCGTCGCCCGGCTCCATTGCGGCATCTTGCTCGCGCAACCGGTCGAAGATCGCGTCGAAGGAGTCGAGGCCCGGCCACACCGTGCCATTCGGGTCCATGCGGTCGAAATGGCCGCAATAGACGGCGCGCCAGCACGACCCTTCATGCGCATGGCTGTGCCCTTCCACCAGGCCCGGCATCAGCACCTTATCCGCAAAACGGTCGTCGATCGTGTGGTCGCCCCAACCGGCGAGATCTTCCAGAGAACCGGCGCCGATAATGCGGCCATCGCGCACCGCGACATGGCGCGCATCCGGATTGGACGGGTTCATGGTGATAATGCGGCGGGCAGGGTAGATGACGGTCATGAATGTGCTCCGGGACGACGCTCAGCTGTAGTCAGAATAGGATTTCTCTTCGACGAGCTCCGAGCCGAGCGCCTCGTTGATCTGGCGCGTGATGGCGGCTCGTTCGTCATTGTTGATATAGACCGACCGGGCCAGTTCGACGAAACGGGGACCAAAGTCTTTGGCGCGCTCGCAATCCCGGATGTCGTCTTCAATCTGCCACAGGGTCTCATTTACCAAGCGCAAGGCCCTGAAGCTCTCAGAAATGTCGGTGCCTTCCGAAAGCGCTTCATCCCGTGCCGCGCAAAGGGTCGCATGTTCATGCGCAACGTTGGCCAGCTGCGCCGGATCGCTAAGCTGTTCACGCTTGATCTCCAGGATTGAAATCTTGTCCAGCAGTTCGCCCCAGGACACTGCGACAATTACAGACATGTCTCCTCCCCGCACTCGTGGTAAACAAAACCGTCACGGGCCTTAGCGGCAGGATACCGCATGGCCGATCGTTCGGGGACCGTATGTTTCTCAAGAATCTATGGTATTCCGCGCAGAGGGGCGACCTGCTGAAACGGCGGTCGATGGTCGCGAAGACATTGCTGGGCGAACCGGTCCTGATCGCCCGCGACGCCGACGGTCACCCCTTCGCCCTGCGCGACATCTGCCCGCATCGTGGTATTCCGCTGTCGGCCGGCGCCTTCGACGGCCGCGAGGTCGAGTGCTGCTATCACGGCTGGCGCTTCAATCGAGAGGGGCGCTGTACCGCGATTCCATCCCTGGTCGAAGGACAGAAGTTCAATGTCGAGCGGGTCGGGGTGCGTCGCTATCCCTGCTGCGAGGTGCAGGGCAATATCTAAATCTATTTCGGCGACGAAACGGACGAGATGATCGATCCGCCGGAGATACCGGATTTCGGTGACCGCCGACCCAACACCGCCTTCACCATGCCCTTCCCCTGCCATGTCGACCACGCGGTCATCGGTTTGATGGACCCGGCACACGGACCCTTCGTACACCGCGCCTGGTGGTGGCGGTCGGGCATCTCGATCCATGAGAAGGCAAAGGCATTCGCCCCGGCACTGCGCGGCTTCAAGATGGTGCGCCACCCGCCCTCGTCCAACTCGGCGGCCTATAAGCTGCTGGGCGGCGAGATGACGACCGAGATATCCTTCCACCTGCCCAGCGTGCGTATAGAGCATATTCGCGCCGGCAAGCATGTGCTGTGCAGCCTGACCGCGGTAACGCCGATGAGCGAGACCGAGACCGAGCTGAACCAAATGATCTACTGGACGCAGCCCTGGTTGACGCCTTTGAAGCCCCTGCTGCGCCCCTTCGCCCGCGCGTTCCTGAAGCAGGATCGCGATATCGTCAGCATGCAGCAGGAAGGGCTGAAACACGATCCCAAACTGATGCTGATCAACGACGCCAACATGCAGGCGGAATGGTACTACCGCTTGAAGGACGCGTGGGCGAAATCGACCGACACAGGCGTGCCGTTCGAGAACCCGGTGAAGGCGCAGGAGTTGCGCTGGCGGAGTTAGGCGTCGGTAATTTTCGGCGCCGACTTTTCGATGGCGACGATCTTCTCGATACCCTGCATTATCTCGGAGGAGATGAAATCACCCTTGGCGACCAGGCCGCCGCCCTTGCCGAACTGCACATGCCAGCTGTTGATCTTCACCGACAAACCGCACAGCACACTGCCGACCGTCACATGGTGGCTTTGGATCATGTTCTTGACCTTGGCGAAGGACTCCGCGGTGATATCCTCCCACAGCGCCTGGGAGTGCCGGTCGAAGCTTTCGAAGCGGCCGGTGATCGAGGCGGTCACGTCGGACAACGCGTCGCCGATGAATTCGAGGCTCTTCATCAGCCGGCGATCACTCTTCATCTGATAATTGTCTTTTAGCTCGTCGGCAGCCTCGTTATAGGCCATCACTTTCGGGATCAAAGTGTCGAGGCAATTCCGATAGTAGGCGAGGGACAGGAAGACATCGCCGTAATCCTCGAGGAACTTCGGAACTTCGGCCAGGTCGATCTTCAGCTGCCCCGCCATGTGTTTCAGGTTCTTCAGCGCCTCTTCCTTGTCCGGCGTCGAGAACATCGCGATCAGCTGAGAGACATCCTTGATGTCCATGCTGGCCTCGCCGTAGATCTGTTTGATCAACGGCATGGTGAAATCCATCATATAGCCGGTCAGCTCCTCGCTCTTTTCCTTCGAGAGCTTCAGTTTGTCGAAGTCATCGACGCCGATTCCCAGCTTCCGAAGCTGAACGCGCAACGTGTAAACGTCGTAGCTGTGCGGCTTGCAGACGATGGTGACCAAATTCTCGTCTTGATGGGGCTCGTCGGTCGGCCAGTTGAACACCGGCGCCAATTTGGAGGGATGCACCTGGCCGCTACCGGTATCGGCTTCGCGAAACAGTTCGACGGCGCTGTCCAACCGGACATTCTTGATCAAACGGGCGCGCTGCAGCCCCGGCGTTTCGAGAGGGAAAAAATCCAGGGGCAGAATATGGAGCGCATCCTGATCGAGTTCTTCTTTGTTGTTGCCCACCTCGGAAAGCGGCATTTCAACCTAAGCGGCGGCGGCGTCCGACATCTGACATCCTCAAAGCAATCGGCGGGCCCCGACCCCCTCGGGCACCCGTACCGCCGCACTATGAAACGGAAGGCGTTAACCCCGGTTAAACTGTTGTCCGCCGCAATAAATTATTTTGTTTCAAGGCTTTACTTACTGGTGATTGTGCATCAATGAGACATCAAAACCGGGACGGTCATGTGCTCCAGCATGTGACGCGTGACCCCGCCGAGAATCATCTCCCGCACCCACGAGTGACCGTAGGCGCCCAT
>Ga0310344_10001979_pt1 | contig 15538 bp, 10 predicted proteins | sample HC15DNA20200_MG_FD_203801 | JGI IMG/M metagenome (GOLD analysis project Ga0310344, IMG submission 203801) | Marine microbial communities from station ALOHA, North Pacific Subtropical Gyre - HC15-DNA-20-200_MG | ecosystem: Environmental > Aquatic > Marine > Oceanic | place: Pacific Ocean: North... | reverse complement strand
CCAGCTGTCGTGAGGTCCAGCTGATGCCTCGGGATGGTATTGAACGCTGAAGATAGGCAGCTGTCGGTGTTGCATTCCCTCAAGTGTCTGATCATTAAGGTTGATGTGCGTGGCATTCCATGATTCGGGTAAGGTTTCTGTCCGCACGGCAAAGCCATGGTTTTGGCTGGTGATTTCGATTTGACCGGTTTCTTGGTTCAAAACCGGCTGATTGGATCCACGATGTCCAAATTTCAGCTTGAAGATTTCTGCCCCCGCTGCCAATCCAAGCAGTTGATGGCCTAAACAAATACCGAAAATTGGTACCTGACCGATCAGATCGCTTATGGCGTTTACGGCATATTGCAAGGGACGAGGATCACCCGGCCCATTAGAAAGAAAGACACCATCGGGCTTATGGCGCATGATTTCTTCAGCCGACGAAGTACCAGGAATTACCGTAACACGACATCCGCGCTCGCGTAGATGACGAGCGATATTCCACTTCATGCCAAAGTCTACTGCAGCAATGTGAAAACGTTCATGAACGTCCTTTTTTTCTTGTTTCAGATGAGGGGAGTGCCCCCATGGAGTCAGCTTTTCATTCCAGGAGTAAGGTTCGGAACGAATCACTTCCCGGACAAGGTCACGGCCGATCAGATCCGGGCTTTGCTTGGCTTTTTGGATGAGGGCAGCTTCGTCTATTTCCGTGGTTGAAAGGATCCCTTTCATAGCACCCTGCAGGCGGATGTGTCGGACCAGCGCACGCGTGTCGATTCCTTCTATTCCAATTATGCCGTGTTGCGCCAGGAAACCATCCAGATCCTGAGTCGACCGAAAATTACTGCTTCGGCGGTTCAGAGATCGAACAATAAAGCCTTCAATATGAGGATTTTGAGATTCGGCATCTTCCTCATTGACTCCATAGTTTCCAATTTCCGGATAGGTCATTGTAACAATCTGACCTTTATAGGACGGATCGGTCAGGATTTCCTGGTAGCCGGTCATGCTGGTATTAAACACAACTTCGCCAGAAACCTCACCAGTGGCACCAAAGGCATATCCCTTATATACGGTACCATCTTCCAATGCCAACCAAGCCTGCTGATTCATGATGTGAATTTAGTCGGGTCGTTCGGGTAAAACGGGGTCGGTATTGTCCCGGTTATCTTAGGATTTCAGACAGCCGATACTCTATCTGGCTGTGGGTCAACCGGTCTACGAGCAACGCGTTCGCAGAGCGGTACAGCCTGGCTTGGAGGGTTCGTGCGACGTTTTGCATGGACCCTCATTTTTTTGCTCATCGAGATCGTTGCCTCTTTGGTCAGGCACCACTATAGTAGCTCCGCTTCTGCTTTACCAGATTACTGGTAAAGAAAGGTTGAAGTCCTTATCTCAATTCACTTCTCAAGTGAATTATTCTTGGGATCTGAGCCAATGTTGATCCAGTGAGCATACATTATGGATGCATTGAAATTTGTCGAAAGTTCTCCGAAAGTTCCACCGAAAGGGATGATTGCGATATATGGAGAAGAGATTTTTCTAAGGCAACAGTCTCTGTCCAAAGTTATGCAGTTGGTTGTCGGTGAAAACGAGTTCGGAGTGAAACGTTTTTCGGGGTTAAACAGTTCACTGGCTGACATCCTTGATGAATTGAATACCCCTCCTCTTTTTGGTTCTTGCCGATTAATAGTTCTTGAGGAGGCCGATGACTTTGTCACGCGTCAGCGTCAGGCGTTGGAGTCGTATCTTGATCATCCATCGCAGTGGGGTGTGCTGGTTTTGTTGCTGAAGAAATTCCCTTCCAATACGCGTTTAGCCAAACGGGTTGCCAAGAACGGACTGTCCCTCGAATGCAAAGCTCCCCGAACGTACGAAGTGACCCGTTGGGTGGTCCAGTGGGCCACGTATCGTTATCAGAAACAGCTTTCGAAAGCATTGGCTGAGCGGATGGTCGAATCCGTCGGTTCCAACTTGGCGATGCTGGACAAGGAACTGGAGAAACTGGCATCTTCAGTAGGATCTTCTACATCGATTCAGCTCAAGGATATTGATCAATTGGTGGTCCGGTCTGCTGAGCAGACGAGCTGGCAGATTCTGGATGCACTCGCTTCGGGCAAGAATACGGAAGCGTTGATTATTCTCGAGCGTCTTCTGCGTGGGGGGGAGGCTCCGATAGCGATTTTTGGGGCCCTCAGCTGGCATCTGCGCATGCTGATTCGTGCCGGTAGACTGGTTCAGCAGGGGTGGCCCCAGCGTGCCGCACTGGAGGAGGCGGGAGTTAAACCTTTTGCCATGCAGCGTGCCGGTAGTCATCTGAAACGCATCGGAAGCAAACGCATTGACCGGCTGTATCGTTGGCTGTTGGATACCGATCTGGATCTCAAAGGGCGCCGTCCGGTGCCCGCACAGGTTGCACTCGAACAACTATTGATAAAGATTACATGTTGATAACCGTGACACCACTCATAACTGAGGATCACAACGGTGTGCGAGTCGGTTTATGAAAAGTACCTGATTCGAAACGGAAGCTATCAACCGTTAGTACTCATTGCTGGTGCATTTGTCGTTGGGATTATCGCAGACACCCTGTGTGACTGGACTTGTGTGGGATGGTCTGTAATCACGTTGGCATGTGTCGTGAGTTGGAGTGTTGTTTTTCGATGTGGAACTACCGGTACTGCCAGTGTTTTATTGCTGATGGCTGTCGCATCATTAGGTGGCGGATGGCATCATCTGCATCGTAGTGTTTTTTCCTTTCATAATATTGGTAACTGGGCTACGGAAGACAGGACTCCTGTCCAGATAGTCGCAACGCTGGTCAAACGCCCTGTCGTTCGTGCGAGGTCTCATTCCCGGTTTTTTAACACCAGCCACACATCCGTTCGTACCGTTTGTCTTGTGGAAACGCAGTCGATTCGAATTGCTGAGCGATGGAAACCGGTTCAGGGGCATGCACTGCTGTTCATTGACGGTCTGAGAGATGATTTGCAGAGATCAGATCGCATCCTAATTAACGGTACACTGAAAAAACCTCAAGAACCCGATAATCCTGGTGCATTCAATTTTTCAGACTGGATGCGATCTCGAAGAGTCCGGGCACAGGTCAACTCATCACAATCCGAGGGAGTGCGAGTGCTGGAATCTGTCTCGAGATGGAACCTTTTGGACGCTGGTCCAGATTTGATCGAACGGATGCGTTACCGTGCATCCGAGGTACTTAAAAAGCATTTTTCTGGTCAAGAACTGGCATTGGCGATGGCTTTGATTCTCGGGTTTCAGGAACACCTGGATGAATTACCCAGTGAAGCAGTGCATCAACCGACATTACGTGATGCATTATTACGTAGCGGAACAATTCATCTGCTTGCCATTTCAGGTTTACATGTTGGGATCATCGCGGGATTGATTTTTTTCCTACTTCGAGCCGTGGGGTTAGGTCCCATGGCGGCGTCCCTTGGGGTGATTCTGTTTATGGTTTCCTATGCGTTTTTAGTTGGAGCACGACCTCCTGTCGTTCGCGCTGCAACACTGGTAATTATCAGTTGTGCAGGCAGTGTCTTTTCACGTCAAATGAACTGGGGGAATGCTCTGGCAGCGGCGTTGATATTATTATTGTTGGTCCGTCCAGGTGATCTGTTTCAGACGGGATTTCAGTTATCCTTTCTGACGACAGTTCTGGTGGTAATGATTGGAACAAAATGGTTTGGGCACCAGTCGGGCAAAGATCAGCATGATGTTTTGGATAAACTGGTTCAGAAAAACAAAGCCACTCATGTCCGCATAGGAAACAGGTTGTTTTGGGGTGCCCTTCGAACGGCTGGAATAACCATGTTGGTATGGTTGCTGCTGACACCGATACTACTGGCTCGATTTCATATTATTTCACCGATTGCTGTAGTTCTGAACCTTGTTCTGTTGCCCTTAGTCATGACTGCTATTTTCAGTGGTTTCGCACTGCTTGGTTTTCATGTCTTGGCAAATGTGCAAGTGGAAGAATGGACCGCACTGTTGTGTCGCGTTTCGTTGCAATGGATTGAATACCTGGTTCAACAAGGTATTGCGTTTCCCTTTAGTCATGCTTTTTTCCCAGGGCCGAATAATGGATGGTTGCTCGGTTTTTATGTACTTGTGGCAGCTTACTTTTTAAAGGGACCGGTTTGTTCGAGAATCGGTTCATGGATGCCTTCGGCTGTGCTGGTGTGGGTATTGGCCGGATTTCTGTTAGCTGTCGGTCGCCCCTTGCCGGCGGAATTTCGGACGACCCTTTTATCCGTGGGACATGGGCTGGCTGTTGTGATGCAGTTTCCAAGTGGTAAAACCGTACTCTACGATGCCGGAAGTTTGGGAGGTTCAAAACGGGCCGGAACGGTCATTACAGAATTTCTGTTTCATCGTGGCATTAAGCATTTGGATGCGATTATCCTTTCCCATGCGGATTCCGATCACTACAACGCGGTACCCTTTGTGATCGATCGTATGTCCGTTGGAGAGGTGCTGCTTTCACCAACCTTTTTGCGCGCCCCAAAAGTGAAGTCGCTTCCTTCTCTCCAGGGGGTGGAAGGACAGGTACCAGGGACTTCAAGTGTGGAAACACCTCTATTGGAAATTCTGAACAGGTATGAGATTCCGATTCGGTTTTGCGGACAAGGGGATGAGTTGGTAATCGATCCCGAGGTTGAAATACGTGTCTTACATCCACCGGTAAAGGGTGTATCAGAGGGAAACAATGCAAACAGTTTGGTTGTGTTAATTGCATTTGAGGGGCAACGACTGCTACTTACCGGTGACCTTGAAAAGGAAGGGCTTTCCTGGGTTCTGGGAGAGGCCACCCTGCCGGTGGATGTATTGATCGCTCCGCATCATGGAAGTACCCATTCGTATCCAAGGGAATTGATAGCCTGGGCACAATCGAAGTTCGTAATCATGAGCCAATCCGGAAAAAGTGAAGATTATTTGGGTGTAAAGGCCTATCGTAGCCTGGGAGTTGAGACCTTTTCCACGGCGCAGGATGGTGCCATTGAAGTGCTTTTATCCCATGGTCAAACGGCTGTGAGTCCTGTGCGATAAAATAAGAAGTACTGCCTGCACTCATCATGGATAATCCAAATGAAACGATTTCGAGACTGTCTGATTTCAGCCCTTTGCCTCATTGCGTTACTAATGACATCTGCGCTCGGCAAAGCGGCCGACTTGCCCGTCGGCGACGCGGAAACAGAAGGTCTTTCACAGACATCACTAGATCAGGCTCGACAGATAATTCGTGATCAGATCAGCGCAGGCACGGTTGACGGGGGACTCCATCTGGTCATAAAGAACAACAAGATAGTCCATTTTTCAGTTGATGGGTATGCAGACCTGCAGAAGAAGCAGGCCTATACGGCTGATTCGATCATGCGGATCTATTCGATGTCGAAGCCTATTGTTTCGGTTGCGGCTATGACCCTGTGGGAAGCGGGCAAGTTCAAGCTCGACGATCCGCTTTACAAGTATATTCCAGAATTCAAACGGGTCCAGGTGCTCGATAATTCAGATAACACTCACAAATTCCTGGACCCCATCCGGCCGATTTTGGTACGTGACCTGTTTCGACATACCAGTGGTATTACCTACTGTAGACACAGTGATGAAGAACATACCCAGCCGTACTATGAAAAAGAAGGATTGTTCTATCACGGACCGGAAGAGATCTACCCGCCGAATATGACGACCGAAGAAGGTGTCAGGCGACTTGCCCGTATCCCGCTACTGCACGATCCAGGAAAGAAATTCAGCTACGGTTTCAACACGGATATTCTGGGTCGGCTTGTTGAGATCTGGTCTGGGGTGCCACTCGATCAGTACGTGGATCGTTCGATTTGTAAGCCTTTGGGCATGGTTGATACCGCGTTTTTCGTACCGCAAGAAAAAGTGGATCGTTTTGCCAGTCTGCATGCACGTCGTAACGGGATGCTGACGGTCATAGCAAGTGGAAAAGACAGTCCATACATCAAAGGGTTCAAGTGGATTTCGGGTGGTGGTGGACTGGTTTCCACTGCTTTGGATTACGGCCGATTTTGTTTGATGGTGCTAAATGGTGGTGCCTATCACGGACATCGGGTACTTAAATCTCGTACGGTCAGTCTGTTGATTACCGATCAGCTGTCACCAGCGACCGGCCCAGTTAAGTTCGGTGAACGCGTTTCAGCACAGGGATTTGGCCTGGGGTTTGCCTTGAAAGAGATTGTGCTTGGCAGTGGTAGTCTCGAACGGCCATCTACTACCTACACGTGGGGAGGCTATGCCAATACCTCTTTCGATATCATTCCCGACGCAAATCTGGTTCAGGTATTTTTTCGACAAGAAGTACCTTCAAATAACGAGCTGTCAAAAATGGTATTTGATATCGTGAATCGGGGTGTCAAAGAGTAATTGCAGCCGTTCAGCAGGAATCGGGAACGCGCTTTGAAAGGTTAAGGCAGTTGGGGGGCGATTTTCCAGGTTTGGGTAGCTTGCTGAAAGGCCCACGCTAACTGGAGGACACCGTGTTCGTTGCCGTAGCGTCCCACGATCTGAACACCTACCGGAAGGCCATCTGCCGTGAAACCACAGGGAACTGAAAGGGTGGGTAGGCCGGTCACCGTTATCAGATAACACGACTGCATCCAGTCGATATAGGTTTCCATGGCCTGAGAATTAATTTCTGTAACGTAGGGTGTTTCAATGTCAAAAGGAGGTACCTGACTGACCGGAGCAATCAGGAATTCAAATTCCGACATGAATTCGTACAGGCGCTGGAAGAGTTCGGTTCTGCGCAACTGAGCCCAGGCAATATCGTCGCCTGTAAGTTTTTGACCCTGTTCAATATTCCAGATGACCGTGTCCTTGATTTCCGATCGGTGATTTTCCAGAAGAGGACCGTATTTCATTGCGAATCGCCAGGCTCGCCATATTTTGAAAATACGGTCTGCATCTTTCAGATCGGGATCACGCTCAACGACTTCACATCCGAGATCACTCCAGACAGTACGCCGTGATCGAAGAGTTTCTGTTACGGCTGTGTCAACTGGTAGTCCACCCAGGTCATCACTCCAGGCAATTCGAACTCCTTTGAAATCACGTTGCAGGTTGTGATGGAAAGCAAATTCAGGATAGACCATGGAAAGGGGGTCTCTGCGATCAGATCCGGCCATGACACTGAGCATGAGGGCCACATCCTCTACGGTACGTGCCATGGGGCCGGAAACGGAAAACGGGAACCAGGCTTCATCGGTAGGCCAGTTGGGTATCCTCCCGGCGCAGGTTCGAAAACCGACGACATTACAGAAATTGGCAGGATTACGAAGGGACCCGCCCATGTCACTTCCGTCGGCAAGAGGAACCATGCCACAGGCCAAGGCTACCGCTGCGCCTCCACTGCTCCCACCGCAGGTTCGGTCAGTGTGGTAGGGATTGCAGGTAGGTCCGAATACCCGGTTAAAGGTCTGTGAGCCGGCACCGAATTCAGGGGTATTGGTTTTTCCCATGGTAATGGCACCCGCTTGACGCAGACGTTCAATAAACAGTGCGTCCTGCTGGGGTATATGGTCCCGATAGATTGGAGACCCAAACGTAGTGCGGATTCCACGTGTTACGGCCAGGTCTTTGTGTGCGATTGGCAGTCCGTGAAGAATGCCCAGCGGTGCCCCTTGTGCCTGTTTTTCATCGGCTGCACGAGCTTGTTCGATAGCCAGATCAGCAGTCTGCGTTACGATTGCATTCACGACCGGGTTCCAGGTATCGATCTGCTTGAGATGGGCCTCCACTACTTCGAGGCTGGAAAGCTGTCGTTTTTGGATCTGTTCTGCAATCTCAGTGGCAGTGCGGAAACAAAGTGAGCAGTCGGACATGAAAAATGCATCCTTCCGAGTGACGATCAATCACAGGGCGCAGTGGAATTCAGATTTCCTGAAAAGTTCCATGTATTAAGGTGAAACGATTGCGGGAACCTGTGTGATAACCGCGGGTCAATCAACCGTAGAAATATGTAAAATGGTGCCATGATTGGTAAAGAAGGAGAGCCAAAAATCTTAACCGGACCGTCTGAGGATTTATTCTCCGCGTGTGAGTTGGAGGAAAGCCTTCCGTAGCTTTCGTGTGACCGGTCCCACGGTCCCGTCTCCAATGTGACGTCCATCACAGGAAACAACAGGAATAACCTCTGCTGCGGTTCCGGTAAGAAAGCATTCGTCAGCACGGTAGATGTCGTGTTGCAGTAAATCCATTTCCTTTACCCGATAACCGGCGTCTTCAGCCAGTTCCATTACCGTTGTTCGTGTAATTCCTTCAAGAATTCCAGCACTCGTTGGTGGTGTCTTGAGAATTGAATCATGCACGACAAAGATATTGTCACCACTGCATTCGGCGACCTCGCCTTTGTGATTGAGCATGAGCGCTTCGGGACAATCGGCATCCGTGCCTTCGATTTTGGCGAGGATGTTATTCAGGTAATTCAGTGATTTGATACGTGGGCTGAGGGCACCGGGATGATTGCGGATGGTGCTAACGGTCATAATGGCGAGACCCGTTTCATACAACTCATCCGGATAGAGGGTAATACGGTCTGCGATGACGATGACCTGTGGTTCACTTGTTTTTCGTGGATCGAGTCCCAGATAACCAGATCCACGTGTAACGACCACCCGGATGTACCCGTCATCTGTGATCTGATTGGTGTGCAACGTGTCCACAATGGCATTTCCCAGCTCTTCTGGTGACATGGGAATGGTCAGTCGAATGGCTTTTGCCGATTCATAGAGTCGTTGAAGATGTTCTTCGAGCTTGAAAGGGTTTCCACCATAGCTGCGAATTCCTTCGAATACTCCATCCCCGTATAAAAGGCCGTGATCGTAGACGCTGATCTTGGCATCATCTTTGTCGTAGAGTTGTCCGGATATATAAACCTTGGTTGTCATGTTTTGTTCTGGATTAAGAATAGAGAGGTTAGATTCACTTTGTGTTGTCGCCGATCTTTACGGTGTTTGATCGGAGCAGACTACTACATGATATCAAAACGAAAGCATAGCATTGACACAAAAGAAAAAGTACACAGGGGCTGCCTGATCTGGCAGTGTCTGTTACAGGTGTGAGGAATTTCGCGATACCGTCCTATTGCCGACGAAATCTACCGTGTTGGCCAGGAAGACCCGCTACAGAGGCACACCTTCGTATTGAATCTGTCGTCGCGACGGGGGTACCGAAGATGGGGAGGAGCTGATTGTCTGTATCATTCCTTCTTCGAGTCGAACGATCCGGTCAGCTTGCTGGGCGATGGACAGGTCATGAGTGACCATGATGACAGTGAGATTGTTTTCCGTGTTGAGCCGACGCAGGAGCTGGAGAATTTCCTGCCCGGTTTCACTGTCAAGATTACCAGTAGGTTCATCTGCAAGTAGGATGTCTGGTTCGGATACGATAGCTCGTGCGATAGCTGCACGCTGCATTTCACCTCCAGAGAGTTCAGAAGACTTGTGTGTCAACCGGTGCCCCAGTCCCACTTGTTCGAGAATCTGACAGGCTTTGGTCCGCTCTTGTTGACGCATTCTCAAGAAACGTCCGATCGGATTTCTAATCATTGCCGGGAGAAGAATGTTTTCGAGAGTGTTCAGTTCCGGCAAGAGGTGATAGAACTGGAAAATGAAACCAAAAACACGGTTGCGCAGTCGATCCTGTTCGGAAGGGGAAAGCATGTCGATTCGCTTTCCTTCGAGCAGCAAGGCACCCGCATCGATCTGGTCCAGTGTGCCCAGAAGGTGCAGCAGCGTACTTTTTCCGGATCCTGAAGTACCAATAATGCTGACAAATTCACCGCGCTCAATCTGGAAGGAAACTCCTTTTAAGACAGGTATGCGCAGTGATCCTTTGTAGTAAGATTTTTCGATGTCGATGGCAGACAAATGAGTTTGCGACATGATACTACCCTATGTTTTCAGTCCAGCCACAGTGCAGGTTTGGTTTGGATTCGGATGTAGATAAACAACAGAGAGAGGGTGGTTCTGTTTGCGGACATCGGTTTGGTCAGTGTTACTGGTCATATCGGAGTGCCTCAACCGGATGAAGTCGGGCTGCTCGTCGTGCCGGTAAAATACTCGAAGCGACCGCAATCAGCAGTGCGCCACCGACGATCCAAGCTACGGTAAACGGGTTGACGAGTGTAGGAATCGTAGAAAAATAATAGATGCGTTCGTCGAAAACTTTATGACCTGTGATCTGGCTGACCAGCCACTCGATCTCATTAATATAATGTACGAAAAGTAAGCCCATGGTCATTCCCAGACCACTTCCGATTATACCCAGGGACAAACCATATGACAGAAAGATGCCCATGACACCGCGGCTGGATGCTCCAATCGCCTTTAGAATGCCAATGTCACGCGTTTTTTCGACAACGATCATGTAGAAAATGGCCAATATACCGAACCCCGCCACGGCAATGATGAGAAACAACAGCACATTTAAGATGCTGGACTCGATGTCGACTGCCGCAAGCAGCGGACCCTGTTGTTGCTCCCAGGTGTGTACCGCAAACTGTGAACTTGGAAAGAGTTTCCTTAGTTCAGATACGACCACCGGTGCATCAGCATAATCGTGGAGTTTGATTTGAATCGAAGTGGCGTATCGGGTTCCCGTTTCCGGATCGACCATTCCGCGCAGGTATTGCAATTCTTTCAGCGGGACAAACGCGAAATGTGCGTCATACTCGCTCATGTTACTTTTGAAATAATCGACAACCGTTGCGTTGTCATAGACCGGTTTCGGAGGTTGTCCGGCAGTAGGAAGAGTCAGTTTGACATCGTCTCCCGGCCGCACCATGGAAATCTCTCTGGCGTTCCCTTTTGCGTCCTGATGGCGATAATTGACCAGGAGATGACCAAGAATGATTCTCATGGTTTGGGGTGCTGCTGGATCATAGGAGGAGGTGTCATCGGCCAGGTCCCATGAGCCCAGGGAATCTTCCTGTCCGAAAGAGTCAAAGGGATCGGAGTTCTGCAACGCATCAGATTCAAGAGGAGTGGACTTTCCAGAGTCCGAATAGGTGTCGTTGAGAACAGTCGGTGCATTCGCCTGAGCACGACCGGTCGCAGGATCGGATCCCTGGAGGGGAGTGGGTGAGGCCTCCGAAAAAGGGTTGGTATCCTCTATGGTGTCGGGAGAAAGAACCGGGGCGTCGGAGGACATATTCTGCCGGGCTGCAAAAACTTTCCTGCGATGTTCAGTGGCCTTTGCGCCGAGATCAAAAGAGGGGTAGTCGCGTTTTTCGGGATCCATGAGATGTTCGGCAAATCGGCCGACTCGTGCGCGCCCTTCGGGATCAATTCCGATGACTTGAACAGGAGTGGTAATCCATTCACCCATGAACTGATAACTGACCATGCCTACAATTTCTACAGTCGGTGTCATGGCAGCGATCTTGTCTCCAAGATTCTCACGAATTAAAGCGATTTTTTCTTCCGGATCAGGAAACCCGTTCATCGTTCGTGAATCGATTTTGATATCCGCAAGAATAGCGTGAAGACGATCCCGCATTTCGGTGGAAAAACCCGCCATTACGCTGTTCACCACGATCAGGGTGGCAACACCGAGTGTTACACTGATTATTGAGGCCAGTGCGATCCATCGTGTGCGTACGTATCGCCAACACAGCAGGTATTTGTACATGGCTTGGTTACTTTTCGGGTCTTAATAGGGGAAAAAAGATCACATCCCTGAGATTTTGTCGGTTGGTCAGAAGCATGACAAGACGGTCGATACCGATTCCCAAACCACCTGCGGGAGGCATTCCGTGTTTGAGTGCACGTACAAAGTCATCATCCATACGGGCCATGGATTCGTCTTCGGGAAGACCATCGAGTTGCGTATGAAAGAGTTCTTCCTGGAGTACGGGATCATTCAGTTCCGTGTAAGCATTGGCAACTTCCATCCCCGCAATGTAAAGCTCAAAACGTTCGGCTATTTCAGGGCAGCCCTGTTTTCGTTTCGTCAGCGGACACAGTGAAGCCGGGTAATCCTTGACAAAAACCGGCCCTTCAAGTTGGCTTTCCACAGCTTCTTCGAACACCTGGTTCACAATGACATCCGGATGTTTGTGTGAGGTTTCTATTCCGTACTTTGCAGCGGTTTTTGCAACCTTTTCCGAATCTTCCATGGCAATACCGGTATGTTGCTGAAAAAGTTCGGAATAGGTTTTTCTGGGCCAGGGTGGCTTCAGGTCAATGGTCTGATCCATCCAGGGCAATGAAGAGGTTGCTCCAATCGAATCGATGGCTCGAATGACCAGTTGCTCAGTCAGGTCCATCATGCTTTCGTAGTCGCCATAGGCCTGATAGGCCTCGAGCATGGTAAATTCAGGATTGTGTCTTGCATCGATACCTTCATTTCGGAAGACGCGGCCGATTTCATATACCCGCTCGATGCCACCTACGAGTAGCCGTTTGAGATGTAGTTCCAGTGCAATTCGCAGAACGAGGTCCAGGTCGAGTGCATTGTGGTGTGTAACAAATGGACGAGCGGCAGCACCTCCAGCGTGGACATGTAGTGTGGGCGTTTCGACTTCAACGTAACCGGTGTCTGCCAGGGTCTGGCGGATGGAGTGAACAATCCGGGTGCGTTTCAGAAAAGTGTCCAGCACCCCGGGGGTATGAATCAGATCCAGATGACGGTCTCTCTGGCGTGTTTCGACGTCTACCAGGCCATGAAATTTCTCAGGTGGTGGAAGCAGCGATTTTCCCATGAAGTGAAGCTGTTCGGAAAATACAGTAACTTCTCCTGTACGGGTACGGCCTACGGTACCGTCGACAGCTATCCAATCCCCGAGATCAAAACAGTCGGCCAGCTCCCATGTGGTTTCGTCAACTTGTTTGCGGCCGACAAAGAGTTGAACCTTTCCGGTTTGATCTTGAAGATCAATAAATCTCGCACGCCCCATATTGCGGCGTGACATGATGCGACCGGCTACACGGACGGCAGGTCCTTTCTGATCATCCTCAGGGCAAAGGTCCCGCACCTGGGCAATCGGTTGATGATGATCGATCCGATGTCCCCAGGGATCTTGCCCGAGTTGTTCAATGCGCTGCAGTTTTTCGCGCCGATCTGTTTCAAATTTGTCCAAGATTGTTCCGTTTGTGGAATTCAGAAAGGGTAGTAAGCAGGAAGCGGTTTTTCCGTTCCGTCATTAAAATCGTCTTCACCAAGAGGCCAGGGTTGCCTATTGCGTCTTACGAATGCCATGTTAAAAATCCGGGACCGGTGGTCTGATCAGCGTGTCCACAGTAGATCGATGTGCAGAAGACCGAGGAAGGAAAGTGGATTCCATCAGGCTTTGCACAGTTGCTGTTCAAACCCTTCATCCCTAATGGGGATTGTTTCCTGCTCCCTGGTCTTAACCACAGCACTGCAAAAATCTTAAGATGTGTCGCCGAATTTTAAGGAAAGAAGTTTGAGCGTCAATGGCAACCGGGGCAAGAGAGGTGAAAACTGACGTTTACCATAAGGGATGCAAACTCCTACACTGGATCAAGTTCTTACGATATTATTTGGATGGACAGGGAGTGGAAGGATTGTGAGCCCGATGCGTCACTACACGCCATATCAGAAGAAGGTCATACAGCGCTATTACGAACACCAACCTAACTTGCAGTTGCAGCAGTTATCTGAACTGGTGACCGATCTTTACCTAGCGGATGAGAGTAAACAGGCTCGTTTGTGGAAAAAGGCGAATACCCTTCTTGAGAAGATGAAAGTGCCCCGTAGTCGTATTGATCATGTGATCCAAAAGGCAGATCCGGCGCTGCTGGCAGGCCTGGTGAAAGAGCTGGACGCGGCGAGTGGTACTGAGGGATAATTCGACCGAAGGCGGAAGCGTTTCTAAGTCAGCGAGGGCGAATGTTTTCATTCACGATCTTTACCCTGTTTTCACGTGTGAGTTCTTGCATGTCAGTCACGCCACGTATCAATACAATTATGATCGTATGGTTATTGATCCTGGTCAGTGGAATAGTTGGGTTCACCGGTTCAGACGAACGGACACAACCACCGCTGATCGTTGCCCATAGAGGTCTTTTGCTGGAATCCCCCGAGAACACCATTCCCAACTTTCGTGCCTGTCTTGAATTAGGACTTGGTTTTGAACTCGATGTTCAGCGTACCAAAGACAACAGACTTGTCTGTATACACGATACGACAGTCGATCGTACTACGAACGCTACGGGGAGCGTTTCAGATTATACGCTGAAACAGATTCGATCACTGGATGCAGGCAGTTGGTTTTCATCCGCATTTAGGGGAGTCCGAATCCCAACGGTGGATCAGGTTTTCGGACTGCTGGCGAAGTACCCCGATGCCCGGGTCCTGATTGCGGTGGATCTTAAGCTCATCGAAGGGCAGGTAGAAAAGGAACTGGTCAAACTTGCGCGGAAGTATGATGTACTGGATCGGCTGCTGTTTATAGGCAATACGATTCTGGACAACGACGTTCGAAAACGCCTATACCTTGCCGATCCTTCAACGAATATTGCCCATGTTGCTCACGATTCTGAGGAATTAGTTCATTCCATAGCGGACCCAATTGCTAACTGGGTTTACGTACGATACCTTCCGTCGAAAGAAGAGGTCGCAGAGATACACAAACACAGAAAACGAGTGTTTATTGCGGGAAAGACTGTTTCAGGCAACGAGCTGGAAAACTGGCAGACGGCACGGGTTATCGGCATGGATGCTATTTTGACGGACTATTCACTGGAGCTGGCTAGATTTCTACGGCAGTCGAGTGAATAGGACTTGATTTACAGGAGTCTATCGCTTTCCACATTCTGCGGAGTGCGCATGGCCTTTGGATGAAGGTTCTGGAAAATTAAGCCGTTGATCTAATAAATAAGGATCTTCGTTCTAAACCGGGTGGTGCGGTCCCTTACAAAGTGGGCAAACGGATTCAGATATCAGCAATATCATGAAAATAAAAAACACCGGAAGGTATCCGGTGTTTTTTTAATCGTAGTTGCATCCTGTACGACGTTGATTTCGAATCAACCGTGGTTAGATCAGTCATACCCATCGTGGATCATGGGTTCCATTTCTTTGGTGTTGCGTTCGATGGCCAGCACAATCGTTCTTTCTTCTACGCCATCGGGTGACTTGGCAACGGTAGGGATAATCTGGCGGTTGTCCGGTAAACTGAACCGCATGGTAAACGATCCGTCATCGCGCAGTTGTACCGGCTTGCCTTGCAGGGTTACTGTGGAACCTGGCTGCGTGGCACCGTAGACGATTAACTCTGCATCAACCTGGAACCAGTAATCTCGCTTTTTCTGGTGTCCCGATGCACCGCAACCAAAATTACTGCTTGGAGCAGGCATCGATTCATTTTGAAGCTTGTTTTCAAAAAATTCTTTCAGTTCCATGTTGGTTGAGGGGTCCAGGCCACCGGACATGGCATAGATTTTTCTGAAATCTTCGGGTAGATCCTTCCAGTTTGCATTGACCACATCACTCACATCGGGTTCTGGTGTTCGGACCACATTGGAACGTGCAATCGAGACGAATTTTC
>Ga0310344_10001978_pt1 | contig 15539 bp, 12 predicted proteins | sample HC15DNA20200_MG_FD_203801 | JGI IMG/M metagenome (GOLD analysis project Ga0310344, IMG submission 203801) | Marine microbial communities from station ALOHA, North Pacific Subtropical Gyre - HC15-DNA-20-200_MG | ecosystem: Environmental > Aquatic > Marine > Oceanic | place: Pacific Ocean: North... | reverse complement strand
ATCCTTGAAACGACGAAATGCTTCCTGAACTGCGTTCTCTCCCAACTCATAACCTAACTCCTTGAGTTTGACCCGAAACGCGTGTCTACCTGAATGTTTTCCCATAACAAGTTTAGATTTTGTTAAGCCAACGGAATCTGGTGTCATAATTTCATAAGTTTGCGCATGCTTTAACATACCATCTTGATGAATGCCGGATTCATGGGCAAATGCATTTGCCCCCACAATTGCCTTGTTTGGTTGTACTGTAAATCCCGTTATAGTCGAAACTAGTTTTGAGGCTCTGGTTATACATTTAGTATCAATGCCAGTGACAAAGGGAAGGCGATCCTGACGAGTTTTCAACGTCATTATAATTTCTTCGAGCGCCGCATTCCCAGCACGCTCCCCCAGGCCATTAATTGTACATTCAATTTGTCTTGCACCATTAATAACACCGGCTAGAGAATTTGCTACAGCAAGTCCTAAATCGTTATGGCAGTGGGTTGAGTAAATGGCTTTATCACTATTGGGGACCCGCTCTACAAGCATTGCAATTAACGCGCCAAACTCCTCAGGCACTGCGTACCCAACGGTATCAGGAATATTTATCGTGGTTGCACCAGCGTTGATAGCAGCCTCAACACAACGACACAAAAAATCAGGTTCCGTACGCGAGCCATCCTCTGGCGACCATTCAACATTATCGGTAAAATTTCGTGCATAAGTTACACTGTCAATAATAGCCTCATAAACCGCATCGGGTTCCATTTGCAGCTTGTATTTCATGTGTAACGGACTGGTGGAAATAAACGTGTGTATACGGCTCATAGCTGCGGGTTTTAAAGCCTCAGCTGCCCTTTCAATATCACCACGAGCAGATCGGGCGAGACCACAAACTACCGCACTTTTAATAAGTTTGGATACTTCACTTACGGCCTCAAAATCACCGTTAGAAGCAATCGGAAAACCGGCCTCTATTACATCAACACCCATCTCCTCTAACAGTTCTGCAACCCGTAATTTTTCTTCGAGGTTCATCGATGCACCGGGAGACTGCTCACCATCGCGCAATGTGGTATCAAAAATAGTAACTCGATCTGAATGGGTGCTGCTACTCATAACTCAGCTCCTTTGCTAGTTAGGGATCAACGATCAATTTTTTATCATTCCCCTGAACAGCCGACCGACATCGGTTATTGTTCAGGGGCTACTAAGTCGTGAACCCTCTTCTAGCGCGTCGGGTAAAAGATTAATTTCAGCAAATGAAAACCTCGCGACTTCGCCCGAATTTTTTAGGGCTTCATTCACTACGGACGACCTGTTTTCCATCGCTTTCATTCACACTTTACCATTAAACTAGGGTGCTTCCTGAGCAAGAGACCCTCATTGATAGTAATGCTCACTCAGCCATACGTAGACCCTTGAGCCACCAAGAATCTATACAAAACCAAATTAATTACCTATTCCTAAGCTTTTTTTAGCAATAAAAGCAACGATTTTTAAATGCTTTGCCAAAAAAATCACCAAAAATTGGATAAAATTGCAAAAAATTAATTCTTAGACTTGTCTACCAGCCTATTTTCTGCAATCCACGGCATCATCCCGCGTAATTCAGCACCTACTGCTTCAACCTGATGTTCAGCCTCTCTACGTCTTGTAGCCTTGAAGCTCGATTGCCCGGCTGCATTCTCTAAAACCCAATCGCGAGTGAAACGCCCAGATTGTATATCATCAAGGACCTCTTTCATACGAACCTTAACACTATCATCAATCAGACGTGGTCCCGAAATATAATCACCGTATTCGGCTGTATTAGAAATAGAATATCGCATATTGGCGATACCCCCCTCATAAATCAGATCAACAATAAGTTTTACTTCATGCAAGCATTCAAAATAGGCCATTTCCGGTGCGTATCCGGCCTCCACTAATGTTTCAAATCCAGCTTTTATAAGAGATGTTAGGCCGCCGCAAAGTACTGCTTGCTCACCGAATAAATCGGTCTCACATTCCTCACGAAACGTTGTTTCAATGATACCCGCTCGTCCACCGCCTATAGCCGAAGCATATGAAAGAGCGATATCCTGTGCGTTCCCCGACGCATCTTGGTCAATTGCTACCAGACAAGGTACTCCCGCACCCCGCTGGTACTCTGAACGAACAGTATGCCCGGGCCCTTTGGGTGCAATCATAAAAACATCCATATCTGGTCGCGCTTCAATCAACTTAAAGTGGATATTGAGGCCGTGCGCAAATGCGAGAGCGGCACCATTTTTCATGTTTGCATGGAGATCATTCACATAGAGACCCGCCTGCAATTCATCAGGTACTAAGACCATGACTAAATCTGCCCATTTTGCAGCCTTTGCTGGATTCATTACTTTCAGCCCTGCACCCTCCGCTTTTTCAATACTAGATGAACCATCACGTAGGCCTACTACCACTTCTTTGACACCACTATCACTAAGATTGATAGCATGGGCATGTCCTTGGCTACCATAACCTATGATGGCAACCTTCTTGGTTTTAACCAGATTTACGTCTGCATCTCTATCGTAATATACGCGCATTTGGCAGATCCTCTTTCGTTGTTTATTTTCTATAGTGTTTAAGCGAACACTGTTATTAATTCGGAAGAATAAAGTTTAAAGTTAGTTTTCTAAATACCCTTGGCACCGCGTGCAATCGCTACGGCACCGGTACGCGAAATCTCAACAAGCCCAAGAGGCCTCATTAGATTGATAAATGCATTCAGTTTCGCTGTTGAACCGGAAATTTCGAACACAAAAGAATTTTTTGTGCTATCAATCGCCCGCGCTCGAAAAATATCAGCGACGCGTAAAGCTTCAACACGCTTATTTCCAGTGCCTCGAACTTTTACTAAAGCCAGTTCACGTTCCACGCTAGCACCCTCATCAGTCAAGTCACTGATGTGGTGAACGGGCACCACTCGATCCAATTGTGCCTTGATTTGTTCAATGATCATTGGTGTACCAGAGGTAACAACGGTAATTCGAGAGATTGCGCGTTCTGGATCCACTTCAGCAACTGTAAGGCTTTCAATATTGTAGCCACGCCCGGAAAATAGGCCTGTGACTCGCGCCAAAACACCTGCTTCGTTGTCAACTAGAACGGCGATCGTATGTCGTTCGATGGGATCCACTTTCTCCTCCGTTTTTTGGTATTGCTCTATTTATCCAACACTCACTACAGCTATCTCCGTGAAAGTTAAATTCTTAAACAAGAACCATTCCTTCTTCAGAGACGGGCTTCTCGGCTTCATCTTCTGGTCCAAGAAGCATCTCATTATGCGGTGCTCCAGAAGGAATCATTGGGAAACAGTTTTCAGATTTATCTATCGCAATATCAACAACAGTAAATCTCTCGTTATTTAGCATTTCTTTTATTACGTCATCCACTTCATTTGGCTTAGTAGCTCTCAATCCAACCGCGCCATAGGATTCTGCCAATTTTACAAAGTCTGGAAGGGAATCCGTATAGCTTTCGGAGTATCTTCCTCCATAGAGAAGTTCCTGCCACTGCCGAACCATCCCCATATATTCGTTATTCAATATAAAAATTTTTACTGGCAAACGGTATTGCATGGCTGTGGACATCTCTTGAATATTCATTAAGAAAGAAGCCTCACCAGCAACATCAATTACTGTTGCTTTTGGATGAGCAATTTGAACACCGATGGCCGCTGGAAATCCATAGCCCATTGTCCCCAAACCTCCGGAGGTCATCCAATGTTTGGGTTTATTAAATTTAAGAAACTGCGCAGCCCACATCTGATGCTGACCAACCTCAGTCGTGATATAAGTATCACGATCTTCGGTCAATTTTTGCAGTCTTTGCAAGGCAAACTGCGGCTTTATTAGGTCCTTTGAAGACTTATAACGAAGGCAATCGCGCTTCCGCCACTTCTCAATCTTGGACCACCAAGCTGCATATGCCTTTGCGTCACGGCGAGGCTTAAGGTCATTCCATATTTTTATCATGTCGGATAAAACTGACGCACAATCTCCAATTATTGGAACATCCACCGCGACATTCTTATTTATTGAAGATGGATCAATATCGACATGAATCTTTTTCGAACCAGGTGAAAATTCCGAAATCAGGCCAGTAACACGATCATCAAATCGCGCCCCAATATTTATCATAACATCACAATCATGCATCGCCAGGTTTGCCTCGTATGTCCCATGCATACCAACCATACCCAAGAATTTTTCATCTTTGGCGGGAAACGCACCCAGACCCATTAAAGTTAGTGTTATAGGATAACCGGTCATGCGGACAAACTCCGCCAAAAATTTTGATCCTCTTGGACCAGAATTAATCACACCACCACCACAATAAAATAAAGGTCGTTTAGCGTTTGCAATCAGTTCAACAGCTTCTTTAATCTGTGATTGATCTCCTCTTTTCCTCGGACGATAGGTTTTATGAATTGCATGAGGTTTTATTGGACCGTCATAACTACTTTCATTAATCAAAACATCTTTTGGTAAATCAATAACAACCGGACCTGGCCGCCCCGCCTGCGCCACGTACATAGCTTCGTTCATAATTCTCGCAAGATTACAAACATCCTTAACGAGATAATTATGTTTTGTACAAGGGCGGGTTATGCCAGTGGTATCTGCTTCTTGAAATGCATCATTACCGATAAGATGGGTTGGGACCTGTCCTGTTAAACAAAGAACAGGAATGCTATCCATTAATGCATCCGTCAAACCTGTGACTGCATTAGTAGCACCCGGTCCAGACGTGACTAAAACTACACCAAGTTTTCCAGTCGATCGTGCATAACCCTCTGCCATATGAACAGCACCTCCTTCTTGACGCACTAAAAAATGTTTCAAACGGTTTTGTTTGAACAACGCATCATAAATTGGAAGTACCGCTCCACCTGGATAACCAAAAACCGTATCGACCCCGGCGTCGACCAAACATTGAATCACGATATCCGAGCCGGAGAGTTTACGATTAGCCATAATTCTCACCTTTTTAATCAAATAAAGGGAGACCCTGTATAACAGGATCCCCTCTTAATTACTTCAAATTCATTAATACTTAGCCGTAAAAGCCAAAGCCACCAATGACTTATCACCTAGAAAGCGGCGCCAACCTAATAGTTCCACCCTGTCAGGTCAATAAAAATTTGATAATAAATGGAAAGATTTCTAGATTATTTTTAAAATTATATTGCGTATTTATATTAATTTCTGAAATAAACTGATTGTTAAACCAAGTCTCTTGACGCTTTACGTAATGTCGTGTCGCTAATTGGCCGGCTAATATAGCTTCTTCCAGTGATAAACTTCCATTTAAATAAAGTAAAATCTCAGGCACTCCTAACGCTTTCATTGCTGGCAAGTTAGGATCCAATCCTCTTTTTACTAAAGCTTGTACCTCCTCAATTGCACCCGCTTTGACCATTCTCTCAAAACGAGCATTGCAATTGGCGTATAATTGATTTCTGGGAGGTCTAAGAAGGACAGAGTTAAATTCAAATTCTGGTCCTCCAACCTGATCATCTCTCTCTTTGTGCCACTGCTGCAAGGTTTTACCGGTCATTTGATAAACTTCAAGTGCGCGTAAAATTCTTTGACTATCAGAAATATTTAATTTTTTCGCTGTTTCAGGATCGGTTTTGAACAACTCTGCGTGGAGTGCGGCATTACCTTCACTCTGTATACGAAGTCTCAAAGTATCACGAATTTTATTAGAAATTGGAGGTATCTTTGAAATTCCTGACATTAAAGCCTTTAAGTACAGTCCTGTACCACCGACAATTATAGGCAACATACCCGCGTTATGGGTGGCAAAGATCTCTTTTTTAGCTAGCTCTACCCATTGCCCCGCAGAACATGGATATGCAGGATCTCTGATTGTATATAGTTTATGAGGAACACGTGCACGTAAGGTATTGGATGGGGCTGCAGAAATAGTCTCGAGACCTTTATATAATTGCATAGAGTCGCCATTAATGACTACACCATTAAATTCCTCAGCCACGCTCACAGCCAGATCGGATTTTCCACTAGTAGTTGGGCCGGCGATGACCAATGCTTTAATAAGCGACATGACTTACGCGATCACTATGCGTTAATAGAAATAGAATTACCCCAAATTTCCTGAGTAAAATCAATAACGAGTTTGATTTTAGAGACTTGGTCTGCATATGAAATTGGATTTCCTGTGTCTAAGCTTGCAAATCCACATTGTGGAGAAACCCCAACCTTTTCAATATCAATATATTTTCCGGCCAATTCAATTCTTTGCCTTAGATGATCAAATGTTTCTAGATTAGAACTTTTGGTTGAAACTAATCCTAAAATTATCGATTTATTTTCAGGCACTTCACGCAAGGGTTCAAAGCTACCCGCTCTGGGGGAGTCATATTCTAAAAAATAAAATTGAACATTGAGTTCTCTGAAAAGTTTTACCGCAACATCATCATAACCCGTTGACGCCTGCCAAGAACCGCCTTTGTTTCCCCGGCACAAATGGACTCCAATCGCAAGTTCTTTGGGACTCCCGCGCACAATTTCATTGATTACATCTATATAAACCTTGAGTAAATCCTCCCATTCATCACCGCGTTTCGATAAACCCTCTCGAATTTTTGGGTCACCTAGCTTGGCAATTGATGTCTCATCGAGTTGTATATATCTACATCCAACGTCGTAAAGCGCTTTAATTTCCTGGATGTAAGCATCTACAAGATCGTTCCAAAACAAATCAAGGTTTGGATAAACTTCCTCGCTTATATTATTGCGACCAGATCTAAAATGTATGTAACACGGTCCCGGCAAAGTAACTTTAGGAATCCCTCTCCTACAGTGCTTAGCAACAAATTTATAGTTTTCTACATTCGTGGGCCCAAGCCATTCTAATTTATCAATTACGATTGGAACCCTTGCCGAGGTCTTTAACCCTTGTGTATCCGAATAAATCCAATTTTGATCGCTGGTAGCTCCTATTTTCACTCCAGAAAAAACATCGACCGTAAAACTGTCAGAATAAGCGTGCCGCCGAAATTCTCCATCCGTGATAGACAACAAACCAAGGTCGAGCTGTAGTTCAATCACCTGCTTGATTGCTTCATCCTCGGCACGACGAACTTCCTCATCGGAGGCTTTTTGGGCCTTTTTATCCGCTCGAATTGCAAGTAATTCGGGCGGGCGTAAAAAACTCCCTATATGTTCAGCTCTGAAAGGTGGTGTTAAAGATGCACTCATAATTGTTATCTCCCAACTACATTTTAAGTCTATATAATTATATCTTAGTCATGGCCTAGTAAATTACATGGCTTGTCACCGGTCTTATTCCGAACCATAAATGATCTATGAAATTTGTTGCCACCCTTATTGCGAACCCTGAAAAGGCAAATCTTCATCCTAGAGATGTCAAACAAGCACGGGAAATTCTTAAGCGAGCAGGGTATACATTTGAACATTCAGCTTGGCTAAAAGATTGCATAGCTTGCGATATAGAGTTTACAGGATCAAATTTGTCTTACGTGCGCAACTGTCTAAGAATTGGCCTTAATAGTTTAGAAATCGACGTAGTGGTACAGCCAACAAAAAACAGGCGTAAGCGAGTACTTATCGCTGACATGGACTCAACTATAGTTACTGGCGAAACCCTCGACGAACTCGCCGAAATTGCTGGACTAAAAAATCAAGTTTCAATAATTACCGAACGCGCCATGCGTGGCGAGGTGGATTTTAAAGATGCCGTACGTGAGCGAGTAGCCTTGCTTAAGGGTGTTTCTGCTAAAGATATGAAGGACGCTTTAAATAAGATTGAGGTGACTAGCGGCGCCCCCACTTTAGTGAAGACGATGCGTTTTAACGGTGCGTATACAGCTCTAGTCTCTGGTGGATTTAGTTATTTCACAAGTGCGATAGCAAAACTGGTTGGTTTTCAAGAAGAAATTTCAAACCAAATAGTTATACAAAACGGGATTTTAACAGGAGAGGTAATTGAACCGATTTTGGATAGCGATTCCAAACTGCAGGCCTTGAAAAAAATTTGCAATGAAAAACACATACCACTATCTGAATCAATAGCTACCGGCGACGGTGCTAACGACATCCCAATGATCATTCATTCAGGACTGGGGGTAGCATTTCATGCTAAACCTGCTGTAGAGACCAATGCCAAAGCAATCATTCGCTTTGGAGATTTAACTTCATTGCTTTATATACAAGGGTACAAAAGCACAGAATTTTGTTACTAAACCGATAAATTTAATTTGCAATCAAAATTAGTCCTTGTCCTTTGACAGCCTTAACGCCACGAAACGCGAGCTGCCGCCTCGTTCGATCAAAAACAACAAGCTTTTTCGTTTTGCTTTGCGAGCAGATTCGACCAAGACTCTAACCCCTCCTGGAGAACTTACCCTCTTTTGTGCTACACCAATACTTCGGATTATTGATCCAGGCGTAATTCCTTTCTCGGAAGCGGGGCTATTAATTTTTACATCAGTGATAATTATGCCCTTCGTTCCCTTGTTCAATTTAAAGCGGTTTCGCAATTCATCATTTATTGCCGCCAGGGATAGGCCTAGCACGTTGACAGACGTCTCCTCATTTTTTTGCTTTTCATCTATTCTCGTACGTCGAAGAGGTTGGGATTCTGGAAACTCACCTAACCTAGCATAAAGGTTTACACTCCGTCCCTTACGCCAAACTTCTACTTTAACACGTTTGCCCACAGCGGACTCGGCAACAAACCTAGGTAAACTACGCATTTCAGTAATGGGTTTTCCATCAAATTTAAGTATCACATCCCCAATTTTGATCTTAGATATTTCAGCAGGACCGCCCTTAGTTACATCTGCAACCAGTGCACCACGTGCCTTTTCTAATCCTAAGCTTTCAGCAAGTTCGTTAGTAACGGTCTGTATCCGAACGCCAAGCCACCCTCGTCGAGCACGGCCAAATTTTTTAAGCTGCGCGATAATTGGTTCTGCCAAATTTGACGGAATGGCAAAGCCAATACCCACGCTTCCGCCAGAAGGTGAATAAATTGCCGTATTTATTCCTATTACCTCCCCCGCTGTATTAAACATCGGGCCACCAGAGTTACCTTTATTTATAGAAGCATCTGATTGTATAAAGTCATCGTAAGGTCCCATTTTAATATTTCGGGCTCGGGCAGAAATTATCCCTGCTGTAACCGTCCCGCCAAGACCAAATGGATTGCCTATAGCAACAACCCAATCTCCGACGCGAGATTTATCAGAATTTCCAAATTTAACAAAAGAAAGTTTCTTTTTTGAATTAACCTTAAGGACTGCAAGATCCGTTTTTGCGTCTCGTCCGATAACCCTGGCCTTTAGGCGCGTGTCATCCTGAAGAATTACTGATATTTTATCCGCACCTTCTATGACATGATTATTGGTTACGACCAGTCCGGAAGAATCAATAATAAACCCAGAACCTAAAGAAGTTGCACGCCTGCTTGGCGTATCCCGTTGCTGCTGCCGATCGAAAAATTCTTTGAAAAACTCTTCAAATGGCGAACCAGGTGGAAGCTGTGGTCTCTGTAGGGCTGTTCCGCCCCGTTTAACTTTTTGCGTTGTAGAAATATTCACAACCGCTGGTAATAATTTTTCGGCAAGATGAGCAAAAGAATTTGGAAGCCCTTTCGAAAGGGCTATATTTGACATAAAAAGAAAACAAACTACTAAAAGAAAAGGAGCTAAAAGAGAGGTTCGAAAACCACCAAAAGATTTATAGACAATAGGCAGACTGGCACTCCCCTCTAAATACAATCTTCCTAATACTTTGTTCTTCATCTAGATCTCCTTCATATATATATCACCACTGTCTGGGATAGTCTGTAAATATTTCCTAACCAAACTCCATATTACGAAGCGACAAGAGTACGCTGTATCGGGGACATGGTTATTAAATGTGGTTAATTTTAGGCAATTACCAGTTCTTTTTACAAAGAACGAAGACTTAAGGTATTAAATACGTATTAACCAAATGAGCACCAAACCAACTATAGCCGCTAGTAGTCCGGCTGAGCGAATTGAAGACGATGGGAAACGAAGAATAGATGCCATCATCCTCTTCATCGCATCAGGAAACAGGGCATATATGAGACCTTCTATGACTAGGACAAGTGCTAGAGCGGTAAAGAGGTCAGGAACCATCAAAGTCAGCAGAACAGCCTAAATTTATCGACGAGAATTTTTACCCTCTAGATTTCTGAAATAGCGAAAAAATTCACTATCTGGTGAAAGTACCATTGTCGTTCCGTCGCCAAGTGCATTTCCATACGCTTCCATACTCCGATAAAATCCGAAAAATTCCGGGTCTTTCCCAAAAGCCTCGTTCAAAATATTTGTTTTAGCCCCTTCACCTTCTCCTCTTAAAATTTGAGATGTTCGTCGAGCTTCGGCCAGAATCACAGTCCGTTGCCGATCGGCGTCAGCCTGAATTTCTGCCTTAATCTTAGCCCCCTCAGAACGAAGTTTTTGTGCTTCGGCGACACGTTCGGACCGCATTCGATTATAAACAGATTGGGCTGTTTCTTTAGGCAGGTCGGTTCTCCCCACTCTAACATCTACCACCTCAATACCAAAATCAGGGGCTTGGGACTTCATTTGCTTTGTAATCCTACCCATGACATCGTTGCGTTTGTCAGACAGCATTTCGCCAAGTAAAATTTTACCTATTTCAGCTCGTACTGCTGCATTTAAGCGCCCGCCAAATACCTGTAAAAAGTTAACTTGTGTGACTGCCTTTTTCTTAAATTCTAAAGGATTAACAATCTTATATCGAACGAAAGAGTCAACAATTATACGTTTTTGATCAGCAAGAATGACCTCTTGAGCCGGGGGATCCAACTCAAGTACTCGCTTATCAAAGTATTCAACATTCTCCAGGAAGGGCTTTTTAAAATTAAGGCCTGGGTCGCTGGCTGTTCTAACATAACGGCCAAATTGCAAGACAAGAGCATGCTTCGTCTCGTGAACCGTATAAATAGAATCGAAAGCTGCTATACCTCCAGCCACTACAACCACCCCTAATATGACTAGCAAGATTTTATTCATGTCAGCGGCCTCCTTGGGTGTTATCTTCAGACTGAATCTTAGCGTCAGATCTCTTTTTTATTTCCGGCAATGGAAGATAAGGGACGACACCCTGACCACCCTTACTATTGTCAATGATGATTTTCTCGGACTCTTTCATAACTTCTTGCATGCGTTCGAGGTAAAGCCTCTGGATTGTAACTTTTTTACCGTTCTTATATGCATCGTACACTGACAGAAATCTTTTGGCTTCACCTTCCGCTTCTTTTACTAGCTGCTCACGATAAGCCGTTGCCTCTTGGACCAAGCGCGCGGCCTCACCCTCAGCTTTCGGGATAATGTCGTTCCGATATGCGTCTGCTTCGTTTTGTTGACGGTCCTTATCCTGCCGAGCCCTTTGCACATCATTGAAAGCATCAATGACCGGTTGGGGGGGCTCAACTTTTTGCATTTTGACTTCTGCAATAAAAATACCGGCTCCATAATCATCCAAAATTTTTTGCAGTACGTTTTTTGTTTTATCCTCAACAAGTTGTCGCCCTTTAGACAGGGCATCTTCTAAAGTAGTTTGCCCAATAACCTCCCGGATGGCGCTTTCGGCTGCTAGCTTCGTGGTTCCCTCCGGTTCACGGATGTTGAAAAGATAGTCTCTTAAATTCTTTATTCGCCATTGAACAACAAAATCAATGTCTATGATATTTTGATCCCCAGTCAGCATCAAACTTTCTTCAGAAACATCTCGTATTGCTGCTATATTTCCTGCTCCACCGGCTCCCCTAAATCCAATGGAAATAGTATTTGTTCGATCAACCTTTCGAGTCGTTACGTCCCCAATCGGTGTCGGAAACCAAAAATGAAGACCCGCTTGTGTTTCAGACGCAAACTTACCAAATATTAATTCAACGCCACGTTCTCCCTGATCAACGCGATAAATCCCCGTTGTCAGCCACAAAATAAGGGAGACTACAACCAATAGTGAAATACCTGTCTTAGACCCCATGCCACCAGGCAGCATTTGTTTAAAACGGTCTTTACCTTTTTGAATCATCTCTTCAATGTCAGGAGGCTGACTGCCGCCACCGGAGCCCCCCCCAGGGCCACTACCCCAAGGACCCCCGTTATTATTACCGCCGCTGCCACCCTGTTGTTGCCAAGGCATATTCTAACTTCCTCTGTAAAGTTTGCGTGGCAAGTTGCCACCGGACACCAGTGGTATATATGTTAGCTTGAGCGGGAAAGCAACGCAGTGCTTTAAAAGCACTTAATTTTTATTCAAGATATAAGATGGGGGAAAAACATTTATGGCCGACGTTAAAACTGCCCAAATTCTTGAAATACTGAGACAGATAAAAGATCCAGACCGGAAAAAAGACATCGTCAGTCTGAATATGGTGTCCGGAATTGTCAGTAAAGACGGAAACATTGGTTTTACAATTGAGGTTGATGCCGAGAGGGGTGAAGCAATGGAGCCATTACGGCAGGCAGCCGAGAAAGCTGTTATGACTCTACCGGGAGTAACTTCTGTCACAGTAGTCTTGACCGCACCAGCTCCTAAAGTCGGTTTGGCTGAACCACCCAATAAAAACAACGATAATCAGCCTGTTAAATTACTTGAAGATATTGGTGCTGTTATTGCCGTGGCATCGGGCAAAGGAGGAGTTGGAAAATCAACGACATCAGTCAATTTAGCACTTGCATTTGCACAGAAGGGGCTTCGGACCGCTATTTTAGATGCCGACATTTATGGCCCATCTCTGCCTCTTATGATGGGTATTACGGAAAAACCTGAATCACCAGATGGTAAAGTTTTATTACCCATAGAGAAATATGGATTAAAATGTATGTCTATTGGTTTCATGGTGCCGTCGGATACACCTACTATTTGGCGAGGCCCCATGGTCATGGGGGCCTTAGAACAGATGATGCAGGATGTTGAATGGGGCGATTTGGACGTCCTGGTTGTTGACATGCCCCCAGGGACTGGTGACGCGCAATTAACCATGGCCCAACGCGTTGCCCTGGCTGGATCAGTTATTGTGTCTACTCCCCAGGACCTCGCCCTACTGGACGCCCGTAAAGGCCTGAATATGTTCAAACGGGTTGAGGTACCAGTTCTCGGTATTATTGAGAATATGAGTTATTTTTTATGTCCCCATTGTGGTGAAAAATCAGAAATCTTCACTCATGGAGGCGCTAGGAATTCAGCTGCCCAGATGGGGATAGATTTTCTTGGCGAAATACCTCTGGAAATCGAAATCCGCGAAGGCTCTGATAATGGTATACCTATTTTGGTTAATGACCCAGATAGTCCTAAATCTCAAATATACCACACCATAGCCAAACTTTTATGGGAGAAAATTTCTAGCGGCAACGAGCAACTAATTACCCCGGATATTATAGTGGAGTAGGGCAACGTGTCTGAGAATAATATACCTTTTCGTCAACGTATGGAATTCGAGTACGGAAAATCCAAACAGGTCACTCCATTGGTTCGCCGATTGGTAGCTAGGAATCCAAGTAGTTTTACCTTTCATGGCACTAACACCTACATCATAGGACATGGAAATGTCGCCATTATCGACCCCGGACCGCTACTCAATGAACATACGGATGCGTTAGTCAAGACGCTGGAGGGCGAAACTGTAGAGCACATTCTCGTCACTCACACTCATATGGATCATTCGCCTGGTGTTACGCCCCTAAAAAAACTATTAGGAGGCGAAGTTCATGGTGCAATACCGCGCGAGATCCCAAATGGGGTAAAAACAGCGGAGTCAATTCAATATGATTTCTCGCCTGATAATGTACTATTAGATAGGAGTATTATTAAGGGGACAGGTTGGAGCCTCGAATCTATCCATACGCCCGGGCACATGTCCAATCATATGTGTTTTGCTTTACCAGAAGAGAATATCCTCTTTACAGGAGATCATATCATGAGTTGGAACACCACTATTGTATCGCCCCCGGATGGAAATATGGGCGAATATTTTTCCAGCCTAGACACGTGTCTGGCACGCAGTGATAAATCCTATTGGCCAGCACATGGACCTTCTATTCCCAACCCACAACCTTTCACACGTGCATATCGAAACCACCGTCGAATGCGAGAAAGCGAAATCCTGAAATGCCTAGATAACGGCCATTACACAGTTCCTGAAATAGTAGGAATATTATATAAACATATACCAGAAAAGCTGCATGGTGCGGCAGCAAGGTCCGTATTGGCTCACTTGGAGTATTTAATCGAAACGGGGCGAGTAAGCCAAAATGATAAGAGCGAAGAAACTGCCAAATATAGGATAGTTTAACGATGAATTATATTGGAAAAGCAATCCCCCGCGAGGAAGATATAAGACTTCTGCAAGGCCACGGCAGATATACCGAAGATGTAAATGTCCTACATCAAGCGCATGCATTCGTTTTACGTTCTCCGCTCGCACACGCCCAAATTAAAATTATTAACGTGTCAACCGCAAAACAAGCACCAGGAGTGCTTGCTGTGCTCACCGGCGAAGATGTAGAGAAACGCGGGCTCGGCAGACTGACGCCTGCAGCACGCGGTCAACGCAGTGATGGCTCACCAGGTTATGCCTGTCCACAACCCTTGTTGGCGCAAGAACGCGTAAGATATTCCGGTGAAGCAATTGTCTTTATTGTTGCTGAAACGCCCTATCAAGCGCAAGACGCTGCTGAAATGATTGAAATTGAGTATGATGAGTTACAAGCAATAACATCTGTTGACGACGCGCTCTCATCAGGTGCGGGAGCAATTTGGGATGATAACCCAGGTAACGAGGCTTATTGTTTTGAAAAAGGAGACGCCGCTGCAACTGCAGCTGCATTTGCCAACGCCGCACACATAATAAAACATCGAGTTCACGTGAATAGGGTGACCGGCAATCCGATGGAAAATAGGGGCTGTATTGGCGAATATGACCCATTTGAAGAACGATATACCCTTCGAGCTACGGTACAATCAGCACATGGAATTCGACAGCAGATTGCCGGTCAAATTTTAAAAATCCCTCAAACTAGGCTAAGAGTGATTTGTGATAATATGGGAGGCGGATTTGGAACACGTGGTGGGTGTCACCCTGAATATAGCCTTGCATTATGGGCGTCGGAAACTATTGGGCGACCGGTGAAATGGGTGGCCGATCGCAGCGAAGGTATAATGACAGACGAGCAGGCCCGGGGTGGGCTGGTAGATTGTGAACTCGCACTCGATGCTGATTATAACTTTTTGGCGCTTAAAACGCATACGAAGGTCCCGATCGGTGCATATTTTGGAAATGACAGAAACTTGCGAACTGCCACCGGTGGCTTGGGTGGATTAGCGGGTGTTTATGGTATTCCAGCTATTCACGCTAAGGTAACGGGCGGGTTTACAAATATGATTGGCAACGCACAATATCGAGGTGGAGCCAAGCCAGAGCCTGTATATGTTTTAGAAGTTATGGTGGATGTTGCTGCCCGCCAACTGGGAATC
>Ga0310344_10001977_pt1 | contig 15544 bp, 7 predicted proteins | sample HC15DNA20200_MG_FD_203801 | JGI IMG/M metagenome (GOLD analysis project Ga0310344, IMG submission 203801) | Marine microbial communities from station ALOHA, North Pacific Subtropical Gyre - HC15-DNA-20-200_MG | ecosystem: Environmental > Aquatic > Marine > Oceanic | place: Pacific Ocean: North... | reverse complement strand
CCAGGTCAGCAATGTCACCGTCGGAAAAGCCAATTTCCACGGCGACGGTTTTCTGGAGTGCCAGATTGAGACCGTTTGCCCCCGCTGGCAGCAGTGCGAACAGCAATCCATAACGGGCGATCGGTTTTCCAACAAAAGACCTCCATGTCGTAGTAAGGTAGGAGACAATTTCAGTTTTGATTGTTTGAAGCGGTCCTCTGCTGTTATCACGGCGCTCGTGTGGTGTTTCTCTCATGGGAATGACAACCAACGTGGTGACCAGCAGAATACAGGCGATTACGAACCAGTATGCGGACTGAACCGGAATACCGTCTCGTAAGGCTGGTAGCCACCAAAGGTCAATACCCTCAATGAGGTAAAGTACGCAGGCACCACCTAATGGAACACCCAGCGTTTGACCGGCAAACATCAAGCCGTTTGCCAGCCCGCGTTCTTTTTCACTCAGTACGTTACACGCCAGCGCGTCGATGGCAACATCCTGTGTTGCGCAGAATAGGTTATGGATCAGAATCAGTAATGTGATCAGTTTCAGGTTGTCCGAAGAGAGTTCAATTGGCATACAGATAAGCAGAGTGAGAACCATCATGATCTGTGTGCCCAGGATCCAGCCTCGACGTGCTCCAAGGCGATTTGAGTAAACCAGATCAACAATAGGCCCCATCAGCCATTTCCACGCCCAAGGAAGATACAGGGAGGCGACAAAGATCCCGATGGCCTTTTCTCCAATGCCGGCCCGTTTCATTTGTACGGCCATCGTTGTCGAAGTGAAGCCCAGTGGTATTCCCTCTGTCATGTAGAGGAAAAAGAAGGCGATCAGTCGACCCCGCCGTGAAGCAATTAGATTGGGAAGTAGCATGAAGAACTCCGGTGTCCTGCTTCTTAAAATGTCCGTAACATGAATGCGATTATGTTATCTGTCCATCACTCGAGTCAGTGCAGACAGCTATCCGCCTTTCCCGTGGGATATCTGTACCCTTGCTGGACAGGTATCATCATTGGAGTCACTATTTGCTGCAGGCTGTTATGCTAACCGGAAAAAAGGTCATTATGGATATTTCAGACCATCGTGTCAGCAATCCGTTGTCAGTTCTGGAGTATTAATGAACGATGGTAAACGAATGTGATGCACCTTGTCAGGATGTTAGCTAGAGCTGCGTTTGTTAAGGAAAGGTGATCACAGGTACGAATGAGAGGGCCTAGGTTCATGCAGATATGGGTGGATGCGGATGCGTGTCCTGGGGTGGTTAAGGAACTGTTGTATCGGTCGGCTGAGCGACGCAAAGTTAAAGTCACGCTGGTGGCTAATCAACCGCTTCGTACTCCTTCTTCGGAGTTTATCAAAAGCGTTCAGGTTGCATCCGGAATGAATGTGGCGGACCAATGTATTGTAGAGTGGGTGGAACCAGGAGATCTTGTGATTACAGCGGATATTCCCCTCGCTGCGAGCGTTATTGAAAAAGGAGCGGAAGCCCTTGATCCGAGAGGTGAGCTTTTTACCGAAGACAATATTGCGGAACGTTTGGCCATGCGTAATCTTTTCGATGATCTACGTGGTAGCGACCAGATTACAGGTGGTCCACCAGGCTTTCGTTTGAAAGACAGACAGATGTTTGCCAATCAGTTGGATCGTTGGGTGAGCCGATCCGGTCGTTGACCGGAGTGGAGCGACTGCTGCGCATATTCGAGGCATCCGGAAAGCGAAAGTTCCAGCCCGTTTCACTCTGTCTACACTGCAAAACAGAGGTGGTTGTCAGTGGTTTTACGTGAAAGGTCTGGTATATCGTGTTCGATGATAAACGGTGCGAAACCCGTGCTGCTTGTAAAGGCGTTCCGCCTCGCTTCCGGAAGTCGTTTCCAGTAACGTCCACTGGTTACCCATAGACTGAGAGTCGAGCACAGCCTGAGTAACAAGCGCAGATGCCACACCCTGTTGGCGATGTTCTGGTAGCGTTCCGACAAAGTCAATGCATCCCATCCCGAACTGGGAATAGAGTGCCAAAGTTCCTGCGGGGACGCCCTGTTTTCGTGCGAGGTAGCGGTGTGTTTTATTATCATTTAGTACCGAACGTCCCACTTCACCCATGGATCTTGGTAAACGAAAGCTATGGCACATAATATCTGCCCACATTTCGTATTCTCGATCTCCAGAACGTTCAATTTCTACGGTATCCGTTACAGGCGGTTGTGTGAGAGGGTGTTCATGGATCATTACAGATGCCGGTTGTTCCGGACTAAAACCGTGATCACACAAGTGTTCCGTTAGATTTTCAGGACGGTCTAGAGGTGAGAGTGTGAAGGTACAGTCGAAACGCAGTTTCTTGAACAGATCCGTTGCGTCTTGTATCAGTCGATCGACCTGTGTGTCAGCGGGGTGTACTTTGACGACACGGTGAAAAAAAGGGATCTTGATATGGTCATGACTGAACGCGACCGCGCCTTTGAGATCATGCTGATTACACCATCGACTACGGAAAGAGAACCAGAGTTTTTCAAAGCTGTGGATGAGTTGTTGTGACATGGATGCCATCTCCAGCCATGGTCAATTGCAGCAAGACGATTCAGCGAACAACGGAACAGGTCTGATTGTGAAATATGAAGTTAACGGTTCGACAGGACTGTACAGGTTGATTTCAAATATTGGCCGCTTATACAATAGAGGTCAAGGAGTGAAACCATTATCTGTCAGACTGCCAGGTGGAGTGAGCCTGTTTCCGCTGCAGTCACCGTACAGGATACTTTGAAATGAGACCAGGGTGTGAGCATGTTACGAGGAATAACCGGGTTAAATAGAGAATCATGTTAATGAAAAGAAGTGTCAGTCTGTGGGGCATGTTGTTTTTCTGGGTATTGCCGGTTGCTGGTGCGGACCAGAAGGGCATCGACTTTTTTGAAGCGAAGATCCGCCCCATGCTTGTGAAACACTGCTATGCATGTCATTCAGCCGGTGCATCAGCAAAAAAGAAACTCAAAGGAGGGTTGTTGCTGGATTCCCGTTCCGGAATACGCAAAGGGGGAGAAAGCGGTCCCGGGGCAGTACCCGGTAAGCCTGCAGAGAGTCTGATAATCAGTGCTCTCAGGCAAGAGGGATTCCAAATGCCTCCTACGGGTAAGCTTCCTGATGAGATTATTGCGGATTTTGTCCGTTGGATAGAAATGGGAGCACCCGACCCTCGTGACGGTGTTGCTGTTGTTGCTACGTCAGGTATGGATCTGGAATCTGGAAGACAGCACTGGTCCTTTCAACCATTAGTGCGGCCCGCACTTCCAGAGGTACAGGATGCAGATTGGGTTCGGACACCGATTGATCGATTTGTCCGTTTGAAACAGGAACAGGCAGGGGTAACCCCCAACTCCATGGCGAAAGGTCGTGTGTTGATACGTCGTGCCTATTTCGATTTAATCGGATTACCTCCCAGTCCTGATGAAGTGGATCGATTTTCTGCCGAATTTGAAATGGATCCAACGGGCACGTATCACCGACTAATTGACACCCTGCTGGCAGACAAGGCCTACGGTGAGCGCTGGGCACGTCACTGGTTGGACATCGTACGGTTTGCTGAAAGTAACGGGTATGCCTTTGATGGTGACCGACCGCACGCCTGGCATTATCGTGATTTTGTAATTAGCGCGCTGAATTCAGACATGCCGTATGACCAGTTTGTCCGTCTCCAAATTGCCGGTGACCTTCTGACGGATCTCGACATACGAACCACCCAACAGGCGAAGGCGGCAGTTGGAACGGTTGCTGCTACCGGATTTCTCATGGCGGGGCCGTTTACGACACAACAGACACAGAAGGAACGGGAGCGAAGCCGCTACGAACAGCTTGACGATATGGTGAGCACGCTGGGAACTTCTTTGCTGGGGCTGACCGTAGGCTGCAGTCGCTGTCACAGCCACAAGTTTGATCCGCTACCCCAATTTGATTACTACCGAATGATCTCCTGCTTTGCCGAAGTCGGATTTACGGACACGGGAATCAATATGCATCCGGAGGCATACCGTGAAGCGAAGAACCAATATGATACCGTCCATACACCCTTGATCGAAGATCGAACAGAGTACGAGCAGAAGATGCTTCCAGATCGATTCAAGCAGTGGGTTATGCGTGTTATACAGCAAAGGTCGACTGCACTGGAGTCGCTCAAACTGGACGTCTGGCATCATGCCGGTCCATTTCCTGAAACAAGTTTTGAACAAGCTTTCGAAAAGATATTTCCTCCCGAGAAGCAAGTGGATCTTGATGCGACTTATCTGGAAGGCCGTGTCAACTGGATTTCTCATCCAGACTGGAAAGACGGGACCGTTCATAACACACTCAAAGGTGAAAATGCTGCTAATTATCTGTTTCGCATCGTTGAGTCCAGAGAAGATCAGACAGTGTCCTTGTCACTGGGAAGAGATGACGCGATAAAAGTCTGGGTGAACGGTAAACTTGTGCTTGAAAAACTTTCTTCTGGAAGTGCAGCTGCAGGGCAGGACGTAGTCGATGTCCCGATTCATCAAGGCCGCAACGAACTGTTGATTAAGATCGTAAACCAGGAAGGCCCGTCTGGTTTTTACTTTACTGCCAGCCCACTGCGAAGTGCTCCCGTACCCGTGATCGGATCCTGGTATCATGTCGGGCCCTTTGCCGCAGCTGATTTTAACGCGGCGTTTGACCGGGTGTTTGAACCAGAACGGGATTCGAAGCTGGACCGGTCCTTTCTTGACGGAAAGTTGAAGTGGTCCGAACAACCCGACTGGAACGATGGAAAAGCCCATAACGATAAGCTTACAGGTACCCACTGCGCGAATTATCTGTTTCGTGTGATCGATTCAACGTCGCATCAGGTTCTCTCGTTGTCGTTGGGAAGTGATGACGGAGTTAAAATCTGGGTCAACGGACGTGAGGTGTTATCCAAAAAAGTCAACCGGACCACTGCGGCGAAGGATCAGGAACGAGTCACGATTCAGATCGGGGCAGGTCGAAATGAATTATTAATGAAAATTGTGAATGCGGAAGGACCCAGCGGTTTCTATTTTTCCATCAGCGATGTGCCGGCTCCTGATGACGTCCAGGCCATTGTGAAGTTATCCGAGAAGGACTGGACCCAGGAGCAGAAAACCAGACTGATCGAATGGCATAAAGGTTTTGACCTGGAATGGTTACAGTTGAATCAAATCGTCAAGAGAAGTGAACTACTGGAACCAAAACCGGACCTGACACATGTGTATTCAGCACGCGTTCGCGGCACCACGTACCAGTTTGGTGAAGACACATACAAGGTGTATCAATTACGGCGTGGTAATGTTGATAACAAAGAACAGGAAGCAACTCCGGGATTCCTTCAGGTTCTGATGCGTTCTGGTTTTCAGGAACAGAAATGGCTGACGGATCCTGAGGAAACCGACAAACGAAGACCCGGGAGACTTGGTCTGTCAGACTGGCTGTCTGACGTGAAGCATGGTGCCGGCCATTTGATGGCGAGGGTTATCGTAAATCGGATTTGGCATCATCACTTCGGTCGAGGTATTGTTGCCACACCAAGCGATTTTGGAACACGTGGTGAAAAACCATCTCATCCGGATTTACTTGATTGGCTGGCTCATCAACTCGTTCGCAGTGGATGGAGTCTGAAGACGATCCACAAGCAGATCATGACCAGTGCTGTATATATGCAGGCAGGCGAAGTGAACGCCAGTGGAAGTGAACGTGATCCTGAAAATCTGTTGCTCTGGCGCCGGAATGCAAGACGTCTAGAAGCAGAAACGATTCGCGATGCTTTGCTGGCTGTCAGCGGAACGCTTGACAATAGGACTCATGGAAAAGGAACACTTGACAGTAGGAGTTCGCGTCGCAGTGTCTATTTCACGGTCAAACGTAGTCAGTTGATCCCGTTGCTGCAATTGTTCGATGCACCCGATACCATGCAGGGGATTGCCACACGTGAGCAGAGCACCGTTGCTCCTCAGGCTCTGGCTATCCTTAATTCGCCGATCATTCGTGAGCTGGCGTCAAAATTTGCTGAGAGGGTGTATTCCCGGGAAGATACTTCGCTAGAGCAAACCGTGAACCGTGCGTACCAGTTGGCTCTGTCACGACCCCCTACGGAAGAAGAAACGGCGAATATGAAAACGTTTATTCAGCATCAGTTAACATTAAGAGGTGAGGATGACAACAGACAGTCTCTTGCCGTGAGAGACTTCTGTCATCTGATGTTGTGTTTGAATGAGTTTGTATATATTGAGTGACCTAAGTTCAGAAATCGATCGTGACAAGACAGGACACCAATCACTTTTTTACGGATCCAGCAGAGAGAGACATTCACATGCAGCATCACCTGATCAATCGACCGACCTCGCGGCGTGACTTTCTTCAGAACGCTGGTTTGGGCTGTGGCTCCCTTGCACTGACCAGCCTGCTTCATCAGGAAGGAGTGGTCTCAGCGCGATCATCATCGAATTATCCGCTTGCTGTGCGTGCCTCCAATTTTAATCCTCGGGCCAAGTCAGTGATCTGGCTTTTTCAGACTGGAAGTCCATCGCAGGTCGACACGTTTGATTACAAACCTGAATTGCAGAAACGGGACGGAACCAGTCTTGCCGGTGCAGATCCGAAAACGGGATTTTTTACTACCAGTGGCAAGTGTCTGAAATCACCTTTCAAATGGGCGCAACACGGTGAGTCCGGTGCCTGGACATCTGAAATTTTCCCTAATATTTCAAAGCATGTCGATGACATCGCGTTTGTTTATTCGTGTTACTCCCAGTCGAACAACCATACACCAGCCATGTTGCAGTTTAACTCCGGTATGATCCGACAGGGTTATCCGAGCATGGGATCCTGGTTAACTTATGGGCTTGGTAGTGAAAATAATAATCTGCCTGCTTATGTTGTGATGCACGGAACCAAGCCACGTGGCGGTGACCCGATCTGGTCGTCTGGATTTCTGCCTTCGGTTTTTCAGGCAACGGCACTGGATCCGCGGGGAGAAACTCCGATCGACAATCTTAATCGATCCGGAGAACTGAGCGGAGAACAGCAACGGTCGCTTTTAGATGTACTGAACAAGGCGAATGCAAAACATGCAAAAACACGTCCGTTTGACCGTGACTTGAACGCGCGTCTGGAGTCTTTTGAATTGGCATACCGAATGCAGACTGCCGCGCCGGAAGCGTTCGATCTTGCTCAGGAACCGCAACATATACAGGAAATGTATGGTCTGAATCGTGACGAATCCAAGGATTACGCGAGACAATGCATCATAGCCCGACGACTGGTGGAGAGAGGGGTACGTTTTGTTCAGATCTTCGCTTCGTGTCCCAATGCTCCGGGCGGGGCAGTAAGTGATGTTCCCTGGGATGGTCACAGCAATATTAATGAGAATCACCGTGCGTGCGCCTCGACTGTGGATCAGCCGACGGCAGCGCTTCTGACCGATCTCAAACAGCGTGGCATGCTGGATGAAACGATCATTATCTACGGCGGTGAATTCGGCCGCACCTCTGATTCACAAGGGGCAGCAGGTCGCGATCATAATCCAAACGCGTTTACTACCTGGTTTGCCGGTGGTGGTTTTAAGGGGGGCGCTCAATATGGTGCCTCCGATGAATTCGGTTACAAATCAGTTGAGAAGAGAGTCAATGCTCACGATATTCACGCAACGGTTCTTCATCAGATGGGCATTGACCACAAAAAATTGACTTATCGTTTCAATGGTCGTGATTTCCGACTGACCGATGTCGAAGGGGTTGTTCTTGATGAAATTCTGGAAACGGCAAGTCAGTTGACGTGAGTACAGCATGGTACCCCTTTCGCTTGACAGAACGCCATAAAACACCTTCCAGGACGGATCTTTTCTGGTGTGGTGTGTTCATGGCACACGTGGCATGAACAGGTCCTGGTCGTTGTCATGCCAGAATGTCATGAATGACATTGCCATGTACGTCAGTCAACCGGAAATCACGCCCAGCATACCGATAGGTGAGCTGTTTATGATGAAGTCCCAGTGCATGCAGGATGGTTGCGTGAAGGTCGTGTACGCTGGTTTTGTTTTCGACAGCCTTGAATCCGAAGTCATCAGTGGATCCGTGTACGGTGCCGCCTTTTATCCCACCGCCTGCCATCCAGACGGTAAATCCATAATGGTTGTGGTCACGACCAAGCTTGGGATCTCCATTGTTGCCGAGCTCAACTGTTGGGGTACGTCCAAATTCACCACCCCATAACACGATCGTGTCTTCCAGCATGCCTCGTTGTTTGAGATCAGTCAGCAGTGCCGAGATCGGTTGGTCGATTTCCTGAGCAAGACGACGATGGTTTTCTTCAATCTTTTCATGGTTGTCCCAGGGTTGGCCACCACCGTGCCAGAGTTGTACGTATCGCACTCCGCGTTCCAGAAGTCGACGAGCAATCAGAGTCTGTCGGGCATGCACACCTTTTCCGTAAAGTTTGTGAATGTGAGCAGGTTCATGTGACAGGTCAAATGCTTCTGTGGCATCCAGTTGCATACGAAAGGCGAGTTCATAAGCATGGATGCGTGCATTGAGTCGGTCATCAAGACGTGACCTGCGATGTTGGGCATTCCATTTTGCAATCAGGTTCAGTTGTTTTCGTTGATCGATTCGAGATACCTGGGGATGTTCAATATTCTCAATCAATCGGCTCAGCTGTTCGTGACGTGTATCAATATAGGTGCCTTGAAAAGCCCCTGGTAAGAAGGCAGACTGCCAGTTTTCTGTATCCTTGATGGGGAGCCCTCCAGGACACATGGCGACAAATCCAGGAAGATTCTGATTTTCTGTTCCCAGGCCATACAGAACCCATGCCCCCATACTGGGACGGGGCTGTACGGAATCACCGCAATTCATCAGCATGAGAGAAGGTTCATGGTTGGGAACCTGTGCGTGCATGGAACGGATTACGGCGATGTCATCAATGTGTTGTGCCGTCTGTGCAAACAGTTCACTAACCTGAATGCCGGATTGCCCATATGGTTGAAATTTGAATGGAGAGGGGAACGCGGCTCCCGTTTTTCGTTCGGTTGCCGGATTTTCCGCGGTGCTTTTCCCCGCCTGTCGGATTAATTCCGGTTTTGGATCAAAGGTGTCAACGTGAGAAGGACCCCCGTTCAAAAAGAAATGGATGACACGTTTGGCTCGACCAGGGAAATGTGGTTTACGGTTGTTCAGAGGTCCTGAAAGGGAGGCCACCCGGTTCTGTGATGCGCAGAGGTCATCTTCTCTCAGAATATTGGCCAGTCCGAGTGCTCCGAGTCCAAGTCCGGAGCGACTTAACAGTTCTCGTCGAGTGAATCCATTAGTAGAAACACTTTTTTCTGTCATGACAGTTTGTCCGGCTTTCCAGATAAGAAGTGGTTTTAATCAACGAACAGGAACTCATTGGTACAGATCAGGACGTGTGCCAGTTGTTCCCACGGACCAAGTGGAGCGATGGAATCTCCGGAAAAATCATTTTCCGAGTTCCAGGTGATGTTCGATTTTTCCGTAGATAACTCGTTAAGCGTTACTTTCCAGAGGTACTGGTCATTATTGAGAACCTGGTTTATATCTACGACAAAATCGATCGTATCGCCTTGCTGAACGGTTAGTGGTCCGTCATTAACATCCACTTCCTGTTGGTGAAGAGTGATCGATTTTCGAAGTCCAGATCGCGAACAGATAATACTCGCTCGGATTCCGTCGCCAGGAGCAGCCTCGTGGACTAGACGGGTTCGAAGCGAAAGTGTCATGTCTCGGGGAGCGGTCCACCGTCGGATAGCGGCGTGTTTCAGATCATTGCCCGGATGACCACCACGGTTTGTCAGTTGAACCCATCCCAGCTTCGGATCGGGAAGCTCACTGCCGCCTTGCCACGCATTGCCTGTGAAATGCGGCAAAGGTGTGAAGGACAGAACCTGTTGTCTGGACTCGTCAACGGAACCATAGCCGTATTGCCAATCTGCCGCGGTCAGAGAAACATGGGATGGTCTGGAATCAGTAACCGACTGAACAAACGCGATCGCATCGTGCCCTTCTTCAGTACTGGGATTCCTCTGATAGACCTGTTGAAAAAGCGCACGTACCCGTTTGGAATCTTCCTGGCCGGATGTCAGGCCAGCCAGATGGCGTGCCTGTTCCACGACGAAGGGATGATTCAGAAAATAGAGCGCCTGCTGGGGAACGGTCGTTTCACTGCGTTTGGCAATATGCAGATCCGGATTTGCAAAATCAAAAATGCGCAGCGTACCTGGCAGGAACTGTCGGTCTACCAGTCCGTAAAGAGTACGCCGTTTCGGCCATGGATCCTGGAACAGATCGACTGGTTTACCGCGCATCTTAGATTGGAGGTTTCCGGAAACAAGCAGCAGAGAATCCCTGAATTCTTCGAAGGTCATTCGGCGTTCATTCTGTTTCCAGAGCAATCGGTTTTCCGGGTCGATTTTCATGGCCAGTGTTTCTTTTTCGCGTTCGATGGGTCGGGCAGAAGACTGGCGATAAGACGCAGACAGTAGAATCATTCGATGGAGTTGTTTGATGCTCCAACCCGTTTTTATAAATTGAGAGGTCAGCCAGTCGAGCAGTTCCGGATGGGATGGAGCGGTGGCTCTTAGGCCGAAATCACTGGGAGTTGAAACGATGCCTTCTCCAAAGTGATGAGCCCAGATGCGATTAACAATAACACGTGCAGTGAGTGGGTTATCAGGATCAATAATGGATTTTGCCAATTCCATTCGGCCACTTCCGACCTTAAAGGGCTGTCTGTCAGAACCGGACAGAATTTCGAGAAACTGACGAGGAATGGCGACCCCTTTGGAAAGCGGATTACCTCGGTTGAAAACGTGTGCTTGATTTGGTTTAACACGATCTACCAGCGTTAAAGCATAACGGGATTGAATCTTTGACTGGATGATCCATTGGTCAAAACTGCCTTGTAGTTTCCATAACGCCTCACAGGTTTCTGTATCGAAAAAGTCTTCGATATGAACAATCGGTTCGTCGGGTATGGTACAGGGCGATGATGCGCCACGGAGAACCTGGAGCAGTGCGATCGTATCGGAATCAGGTAGGGCAGAAACTTGACTGGCTTCCGACGTGGTTAGCGATGCTGTTGTCGGTGCATTCAACAGGTTGCGGAAGAGGGTGGAGTAGGTATCGATGACTATCTGAAAAGTTTCTGGTGGTTCGTTGAAAGCTTTTAATACCTTTGAATTGACTGTTCCGTGGGCTAGTTTCTGGAGTTCCAGGTGTACCTGTTTTGCCTGTGTGGGAAAATCGTCTGTGTTGAGTCGTGCGTAGGCGTGCCATGGTACAAAGACCGGATCGTGATGCTCCGCAGCAGACTTTAAATAGGTTTCCCATCGTCTGACGAAAGACGGGAGCAGATCGGATATTTCAAAGATCTGGTCAAAACCATCCGGAGGATACTTATCCAGTTCCATTTGGGCGTTAAGATAGTCACCGAGGCGTTCACGGGCCCTCTGTGAGGATTCTTCCCGCTTGGTTTTAAGTTCTTCGTTCAATTTGTCTTGTCTGGTACGGCGCTCTTTTTCGAAGGCTTCATCCTCAGAAGAGGGGTCGAGTGCAACCAGTTTCTCTGCACAGCTGGAAAATATTCCATAAAGTGAGTAGTAGTCCGCTGTAGGGATTGGATCATATTTATGATCATGGCACCGGGCACAACCTACGGTCAGTCCCATGGTTCCGCGGCAGACCACGTCAATTCGATCATCAATAATATCATGCTGGACTCCCAGAAAACGCCGGCCGATTGTGAGGAATCCCATGGCGGCCAGATCATCCGGTTCACAGTCATTTACCTGGTCTGCCGCAATCTGGAGTAACAGAAATCGGTTGTAGGGCATGTCCCGGTTCAGTGCACCGATGACCCAGTCCCGGTAAGCCCATGCATGAGTCCAGAATCGTTCTTCACGTGCATAGACGTAACCTTTCGTATCGGAGTATCGTGCGACGTCAAGCCATCGCCGTGCCCAGTGTTCTCCATATTGTGGGGATGCCAGTAAGCGGTCTATTAATTGGTCGTAAACCTGAGGGTTGGGGTCATCGACGAATGCCTGTACGGTATCTTCCGAGGGAGGCAGCCCGGTGAGGGCATAATAAACGCGTCGGATTAAAGTCCGTCGATCGGCCTGTGGAGAAGGAGACAGACCCGTTTGGTTGAGTTTTTCAAGTACAAAAGCATCCAGAGGAGTTCGTGTCCAAAGATTGTCAGAATAGTCGGGTACGGGTGGCTGTTGTACCTTCTGGAATGCCCAGTGATGACGGCTTGCGAGGGATATTTTATGGTTGTCCGAATCCATTGGTGGCCAGGGTGCAGACAGTTGGATCCAACGTTTGAGATTGGTGATATCGCGTGGACTAAGTTTCTTATCGGGCGGCATCTTTAAATCTGACCGATGTTCAACGGCCTGCAGGATTCTGCTGTCGTTCGGGTTACCCGGAACCAGAGCGGTCCCCCTGTTTCCGCCCAGAATCATGGACTCTCTGGAGTCCAGACGGAGCCCGCTTTCCTGTTTATCAGGTCCGTGACAACCCGTGCAATGAGTCAGGAAAACCGGACGAATGGACCGTTCAAAAAAGGCAGTCGTTTTCTCGTCTGCGCGGGCGGACTGAAACAGGGTTGTCAGGGAAAGGACCCCGACCCAGAACAGGTGTATCATCAAATGTGTGCTAATCAGGCGGCTCATATACGGCCCATTTAACCTTAATCAAGAGGACACCTTTCAGTATAGCATTTATCTGGTAGATCCATCTGTCACAAAATGATCAGGCAGGGTTCGTTTACCGTCGAGGAGGAAGGTAGGCCGGTGATTTAGGCGAAGTCATCTTGACGATCGCATGTTTAATCGCGAAAGCGCTAAAAAAATTACCCAGTGGGTTGTAGTGACCAACAAAGTATCGCGAAAGGTATAGAGATATCTCCAACGGGAATTTTTCGTAATCCTCGGCGTGCGCGGTCATCATATCAATGTATGGTAGCTGGTGATGTTTTAAAAAGTCGATGAGTGACTGATCGAACCGTTTGTTTCCGATTATGAACTGCCGCAGTGTGCACTTGCCACTGTGCCCAGCTATTATCCGATTTTCGCGCTGGCCGGTATGGGCGCTTGTATCAGTTCTGTTATTGGTGCACCTATTTCGACCATCCTCATCGTATTTGAACTGAATCAGAATTACAGTGTCGCGACAGCCGTGATGGTTGCGGTGGTAGTCAGTAACCTGATCACGAACCGTTTTTTTTCGCGATCGTTCTTTGTTCATCAGGTTTTTACAGCTGGATTTGACGTGAACGCTGGCCGGGAAGTACTCATCCTGCAGCGGCGTCGAATTCAGGAAGTGATGCAGCGGAACTTTCAGGTACTCAGTCCAGATGCATCCCTTCAGGAAGTCGAAAAGGCGTTACATCAATCCCCTGACACGGATATTTACGTTACGGAAAAGGATAGTCAGAAGCTTCTCGGCAGCATTACTCTTGGAAAAGCGTGGGATGTTCTCAAGGAACCGGAACGTCACAAAGAAAAAGTTGCTCGCGATCTGGTGCAGCTGCCAAGGCACATCCTTACTGAAGAAACAGATCTCAACACGGGATTTGAGATCATTGCAAAATTTGTCGGTGTCAGTATTCCTGTGGTGAATAATCGCAACGATAGGATACTTACCGGTATGGTTTACGAGGCTAATGTCATTCAGGCTTACAATGATGCGGTGAAGCAGGCGAGGAGGGAAGAACAGGGCTTGGATTAACCAGGTTTTTACAAGATGTCCCGCTTTGCCATAAAACGTACCGGGATTGGCAAAGTGATTCCAGCAGGCATGGCGTAGCTACTGAAAGATTGGAATTACAATTGGCCTGGGTTACGTTTTCAGCTGATCGTCGTCATCCATGGAATCGAGAAAAGCGGACTGGCTAAAGAGGTCACTGCGGTCACCCTGGTAGGAACGAACGGGTACGCTGTTACCGAGGCACGGATCACGGGTTTCTGATGAGGAGGTGTTGACTGCGTCACCCGGTGTCAGGGGATTGTCACGAAGCTCGGAAACGGACTCGAAACTGGTGCTTCTGACAGTGATGCGATCATCACCGGAAGCAGCTGTGATGGTGGAATCTCCGGTAAAATCACCGCCAAATATTACGTACGACTCACCCTTCTTATTGGCAGCTTCCGGAGCGCCGATGATGATATCATCGTAACCGTCTCCATTGACGTCACCGGCGGTACTGACTGAAAAACCGGCTTTATCTTTCTTGTCAATTCCTTCAATGCGGAATCCTTCGGTGTCATCGACAGATGCCAGATCCGTATTAGCTGCAAAGCCACTGGCTTTACCAAAAACGAGCCATGCTTCACCGGCTTCGCTGGCCGCGGTGATAGCAAATTCATTATTCCAACCTACATGTGTTCCAACCAGAATATCGTCGAAACCGTCTCCATTGACGTCACCGGCGGTACTGACCGACCAACCGTGGTGGTCAGCCGGACTACCACTGAGGGTGAAACCATTGTGTCCATTCAGCGCGCCCAGTTCCACTTGATCGGAAAATCCACCGGACTTACCGAAATAGACGTAGGTTGTGGGTATGTGGGTATTATTGGGTTCCGGTTTACCAAGCATGATATCGTCATAGCCATCTCCGTTGATATCACCCGCGGTGCTCACGGACCAGGCAGAATAATCTGCTGTATTCTCGCCGTTTAAACGAAAACCATTGGTACCGTCCAGATCTACGAGATCCATACTCAGTCCTAATTCGGATTTCGAAGCACCAAAGACCACATAAGTGACACCGGCATTGATGGCGTCTGAGGCAGCATCAGCCGACCAAGCTCCAATAAGCAGGTCACCCTTTCCATCTCCGTTCATGTCTCCTGCGGTGTCGACGGACCAGCCGGTGAGATCTCCGGCTTTAATGCCATTGATCGTTACGCCCCTATCGCCCAGAGTATCAAGACTATTCCTTGCTCCGAATCCAGAACTCTTGCCCCAAAAGGCGTATGCCTGACCGGCATCGACATTTCCATCGGTATCATGATAGGGGGCTCCAACCAGCACATCGTCGAACCCGTCGCCATCGATATCACCTGCCGGGGCGACCGACCATCCGGTATAATCTTTGGTGCCACTGCCGTTTAAACGAAAACCATTGGTGCCGTCCAGATCTGAGAGATCAAAGGTGGATTTGTAACCACTCTTTTTGCCAAAGAAAACATATGCGGCACCGCTGTTCGTGATAGTATCACTGTCATCAACATGTGATGCCCCGATAATAATATCATCGTAGCCATCCTTGTTCACATCACCTGCCGTAGTAACCGAAACACCGGAGTGATCCCCCGAATCGTCCCCAGAGATGCTAAATCCAGTTTTTCCGTTGAGGCTCGACAGTCTCATATAGCGTGACCAGCTTCGTTTGCCGAACACGACATACGACTCACCGGCTTCACCATCCGCTTTCCAGGCCCCGACGATGATGTCGTCATAGCCGTCCTTGTTGAGATCACCGGCACCGGCAACCGAGTGGCCCGATTCATTCTTCGAACTG
>Ga0310344_10001975_pt1 | contig 15550 bp, 16 predicted proteins | sample HC15DNA20200_MG_FD_203801 | JGI IMG/M metagenome (GOLD analysis project Ga0310344, IMG submission 203801) | Marine microbial communities from station ALOHA, North Pacific Subtropical Gyre - HC15-DNA-20-200_MG | ecosystem: Environmental > Aquatic > Marine > Oceanic | place: Pacific Ocean: North... | reverse complement strand
GGAAAGTTTGAGTCACGGAATCCTGGTGGCAGCGTAAAAGATCGCACCGCATTATCAATGATCAATGCTGCGGAGGCAGACGGCACCATTAATCCTCAGGCAACCGTGATCATCGAACCTACGAGCGGAAATACCGGAATTTCACTAGCCATGATTGCAGCGGCTCGTGGATATAGATGCATAATAACCATGCCAGAAACCATGAGTATTGAACGACGCCAACTACTCATGCTTTTAGGTGCAGAGGTAGTTTTAACCCCAGGTCCTAATGGTATGAACGGAGCTATCTCAAAAGCAGAAGAGATTCGCGACACAACACCCAATGGTTGGATCCCACAACAATTCGAAAACCCTGCTAATCCGACCGTGCATGAAAACACTACTGCTGAGGAAATCTGGAGAGACACCGATGGCAAAGTGGATATTTTTATTTCCCCTATTGGAACCGGTGGAACAGCTACAGGTTGCGCTCGTGCTTTAAAACCCAGAAAGAAAACTATTCAAGTCATTGGAGTGGAGCCATCCAGAAGTCGCGTGTTATCAGGAGGACAGCCAGGACCACACCGAATCCAAGGAATTGGAGCCGGATTTGTCCCAGACACACTAGACGCAAAATTATTAGACACAATAATTGCAATTGATGATGAGGAAGCTGAGGAGATGGCTAGAGAATTGGCTCTAAAGGACGGTATTTTCGTAGGTATTTCAGCTGGCGCATCAGTGGCCGCAGCGCTAAAAGTTGCAAAACAACCAGAAAACAAAGATAAAGTAATAGTTTGCATACTCTGTGATACTGGAGAACGGTATCTATCGCACCCCGGCTTTGAATCAATAGTGCATGCTGCCGAAATGGCAACACCCAAGCCGGACAGCTGAAACTATTTTGTCCAAGCTGAGGATTTAATGAGAGTTTGATTATGTTGGATACGGCTATCGGATCCAATAATCCTGTTATTACTATCCTATCCATCTCTAGCCTGGTGTTTGGATCGACCTGTCTAATCTATCTATCCGGCCACTCGACTGCCCAACCTACCTCGACTGATTTTGCTAACGTTTCGAGAAGAGCCACGAGAAATACCGTAGCATTGCTACTTAATGGTTTAGCAGACAGAATCTTATTTTGGATATTCTGGATAATCGCACTACGGATATTGGGGCCTTCTGGTAACGGAGAATATGCTTTTGCCACCACCATGTTCGTATACTTTGCCGCAGCAACTAACTTTGGACTATCTACTCTCGTTACCAGAGAACTTGCACGCCAGCCGGGAAGACTAGACGTCCTGTTTGGTAATGCACTGGCAATACGGCTAATACTGTGTCTAGTATGCACTCCTTTGATGATAGCCTTGGCTTGGATTTATTATCAGGCAGAAACAATTTCTTTAGACACGTTTATCGTCACTATTTTGCTTTCAATCTCACTAATTCCTAACTTATTTAATCAATCATATGCGGCAATATATTCAGCTTATGAAGACATGCAATTCAGAGCCAAAACATCAGTCGGCACAGCCTTCGTCACCATCGGAGGAGGTATCCTGGCTCTAACGAATGGCACCGGTGTAATAGGTCTGGGCATTGTCGCTGTCATGGCCGGAATGCTAACGTCATTCACCTTGGCCAGACCGCTAACTTTCAGCCTAGCTAAAAACTTAAAACTGGCCACTCTAGATGAAAGCTCTTTGTTGGTTAAGAACGGATTCCCATTAATGCTTAATGAGCTGCTCGCCACTATTTTCTTCCAAATCGACATTATGTTTATCCAGCCAATACGTGGTACAGAAGCCGTAGGCAAATACAATGCAGCATACAAATTCGTAAGTGCAGCAGCTATCATCCCTTCCGCTATCGTATTACCACTGTTCCCAGTATTTGCACGAATATCAGAAGATGTGCATGAGCTGCATAGATGGTTCGCCCGCGCGTGGAAAACACTAGTAATAATTGCAGCTCCCACTTGCGTTATATTTACAGTGTTTGGATCAAACATTGTAGAAGCTTTCTGGGGAACTGAATTCTTACCCGAAGGGGGCGACGCATTAACCATATTAATGTGGTTTCTACCGTTTGCTTACCTGAATGGTCTACTTCAATACATACTTATTTCAGTTGACCGACTCCGAGCAATAACGGCTGCCTTTGCAATAGCCAGTATCACCAATATCACCTTAAATCTAATATTGCTGCCAATTGTTGGATTGTTAGCGGCAGCGTACACCACAGTCATCGCAGAAATATTATTGCTTATCATCTATATGATACTTTTGGCAGACAAATCTTTGGTTCAAATAGTTGCACGGTTAACAGCGAAGCCCCTGATCGCATCTGCTTCAATGGCAGTAGTTCTAATTTTACTTGCCAGCACACCGTGGATCGCAGCTCTAATAGCTTCACTATTGATCTATGTCATCATGTTGTTCGTACTTAAGGCAACATCTATTAGGGATTTAATGGAGCTCAAACGTGCTTTAGCGACTACCGATCAGCGATCGTGAATGGGAGCGCCATAAAGCTCGAATATTTCCCGGTCATCTGGGACTGAAGACCGGGGTTCAGCCAGCAAACTAGATCCCAAATACAACTCCCCCGTCTCAGTTCGATTAATCCCCGCTATATTTCCGTGTAAGGCCATGGGTTGACCATGTGCATCGAGTACGCTCACATAGGCATCGTAATCACCTGGACCAGCTGCGGCAGGAATCCAGACTCCTATCTTTCCCACAACCCTCTCCCCAACATCCCACTGAGAACTTCGTCTGCCATGTACGTTCAATGGGTAGAAGTCTCGACCATAACTCTTACCATCAATGCGATTTTGCAAACGCACTTTAATTAGCATGTCGTATTCCAAAGGCAAGCCATTTTCTATCCGCACCGTAAACCTTATCCCATCACCTAGAGGTTGCGCCGGCTGGTCGGATCTATTTCCTTCAAATTCAATAGCTTGTATTCGAAATCCGTTTGGCGCAGTCAGTGATCCTGAGTTGCGAGATACCATGTTGGTTTTGTCTGTTAAATATAGTTGCAGTATTCCATTCCTATATACCGAATCCCGGGCACGCCACAAATTGACGTTTAACCACCGCTCTACATAACCATTCGGATCGGATTGCCTTAGTGCACTCAAAACTACCCACACTCGATTATGATTCGTGGCTGCCCTACTTAATTTATCTTGCACTTCCTGCCAGCCAACAGCTGGAGGCACCTGGTCAGGAATAAACCATACGTCTATTTCTTTTTCAAACTCCGGATAGTAATGCCTCCAAAACCACCCCTGCCAGGGTCCAGCAAGGACTACTGCATCCCTATATTTGAGCGGATCTAATTGTTTAGGCGCCGGTAAGGCCAATGACCGAACTGCCCCCGTTATGGCTCCGTAGTCACCGCGTTCATAACCGTAATAATATTGTCGTGAGGCATATAATGGGCCAGCGACAAACAGGATTAAAGTGACACCTAATATCATCCCTGTGTTTAATCGAACCCTCTCAAGAAAACTCCCTGCAAACAACGCTAAAGGAATGACGCCCATCATCAGATATCGAGGCTGATATTCCTTGTCAAAAAGCAATAAAACGATCAACCCTAACAACACCGCCGCTGAATAAAACTGTAGGATCCTAGCTTTCCTGGAAAACAGACATCCGACCCAACCTATTAAGGCGGCCGATCCGAGCAATACTCCTACCCCAATCGCTGCCCTACCACCCCTAATAGGCTGGATACCCGCAGTCATGTCAAGCCAAGCAACATGCAAGGTGTGAGAAATCAAACCGTGCGTTATGTTGCCGGTATTCCATGCCGGCAAGCTTTGAGCTACTCCCTTTGATGCAAAAAGCCAAACCCCAAGAAACCCGATAGGCACAATCTGAAAAAGAATGAATTTAGGAAATAATCCGTGCCTATACTTACGCTCCGTCATTAAGAACAAATTCATTGCCAGCAACGCATAAAGAACCGAGTAATCCACGAAAACACCAACTACCATAACTACTGCAAGGGCAACCCAATAGCGCTTGAGCCTGCCCTCAATAGCATGCATAAACAGATATAAACACAAGACACCCAACAGGGTGGCATACGCATACATCCTGCCCTCTCTACTGTAAAAAATCAGGACTGGTGACGCTGCAACAATGAATGAGCCTATAACAGCTGAAGTTCGACCAAACACACGTCTTCCAATCAGGAAGGTTAGCGGTATCATAAGTACCCCTGCAGGAACTGAAAACATCCTGACGGCTTCCTCAGATTCTCCAAACACAGCTATCCAATAACCCAAGGCTATATAGTACGCAGGAGGGTGTTCAAATGGGGCAGCGGAAATGGCCGAGATTGTGTCTACTAGATTCATTTTCGCATACCAAACACTAGCAACTTCATCGAAATCGAACTGCCCTAGTTGATCTATTCGCCAAACCCGTAAAACTAGCGCCATCAAGGTCGCACATAGGATTATTCGGTTTGAGGAGACCCAGGGTAATAGGTCCAATTTTCTAATTGATTGGACTACTAATCTCATAGATAAAGACAGATCAAGATTGTGCAACAATCTTTTTATACAACTGCAAGGTACGCTTTGCATTGTTTTTCCAGCTATAAGTTTTACTCAACTGTAAAGCTTGAGCTCCTATATTTACACGCTTATTGGCATCACCATGTAGCTCCGAAATTGATCTAGCGATCGGTTCAGCTCTATCAAGAGGCACAAATACGACATTCACACCATCGATTACATTAGGCAAGTCAGAAGCAGGTAGTGTGGTTATAACTGGTAGGCCATGGGATATGGCATTCATAAAACTTCCTCTGCGGAGAGAGAGTCCCTTTGAGAACGGCAAAACACATACGTCACAGGCCGACAGTGCAAGAGACATATTATTATGAGAAGTTTGTCCAGTCTCAACAATGCTCCAATTTGGCGGGGCTAAGACACTTTGGTAGTCGTCAACATTACTACTCATCGACTGCGGAGCCGAAGCCCCTATCAGCATTACAACATTTTCACCCGGCAAATCCCGAACAAGTTGTAAAGCTCGGTTAAACACATCAATGCCTTTGTTTCTTTGCTGGAACCCTACATAACCTACGACGAAAGACCGTTCTGACAGGCCAAATCGCTTTTTTATAGATTTCTTGTCGCGCAAACAGGCTGAGTTTTGTATCGTAGGGCCTACAGGTATCAAGGCCGAAAATCCCCCGGGGCCCCTATCCGGCATATCTATCGACATGCATAAATGCCCTCCGGCTCTATAGGCGTCTTCAGGACTCACGTAAATTATTCCATGACTATCTGCAAGCATCCTGCTCAAAGACAATTCGCGTAACCTCCCTGCTTTAGGAAAAATGTACGGAACGCTTAAATCATGAAATGTCGTGACTACTCTCAAGTCCCGATTAGTCATACGCAGCATACGAGGCAAAAAGTTTATGGCTGGATGCAGCCCAAACGCTCCAGACTGATAATGTATGTGTACTATCGTTGCGTTAGTCTTCTTGGCAATCGCAGCTACTTTATATACTTCCCGATAGCCCCAGCTTTTTGCAATTCTTAGAACATTATCTGAATCCGAGTGCTCATGGAGCGATTTCGCGCGCGTTATCAAATGTGTCGAGACCCCAGCTTGTTCTAGGTGTTCTCGCAGCAAATATGCATGATCGCCAACACCACCTATCGTCGGAGGAAACTCTCCAGATACGAACAATACATTTCCGACTCTCTCGTTATCCATGCAAGCACAATCCCATTCAATTCCCCATAAGTCCATGAATTGTCTTGATCAAGACACGAATGGATTGCCTTTTCCCTTTAGTGTCCCCAATAGGCAATAATGCCTTAACACACTGAACACTTAGCTCCACGAGTAGACTTGCCACATACCATCCGCTAAAACAGAGTGCAGGGACCTTGCCCCAGCGATTACTTGCATAAAGCACTTTACTTCTGAAGAACTCTTTCCTCATCGATCCCAGTACCCCATTTGTGCTTCCACCTCCATGATGAATTGCTCGAGCTTCTTTGACATAACCTACCTTGAAATCGGAATACATGGACAATCGATAACATAGATCGAGCTCCTCGCAATACATAAAAAACCTCTCGTCAAATCCTCCGGTTCTAATTACTTGGCCACGCTTGACGACCATACACGCGCCTTCAATCCATTCCACATTCGGAACAATCTGGTCATGCCTATTGAATGACCGCCCTAGGTACCATCTCCCCCACAAAGATTTCTCCCATATAGTCCCATCCAAAAGCCAGTCAATGACTCCGGGAAACCTATGCTTTTGTTTCTGTAAGTCCCCATTAGGCCGAATCAAAGTTGGCCCCACTACCAACATCGGTTCATTCGCAATCAGGGCATTAACTAGCAATTGCAAACTCCCGCAAAGCATCTCAACATCCGGGTTCAATAAAACGACTATTTCTGCGGTAGACCACTTCATTACTTGATTGCAAGCACTACCAAACCCGACATTTGTCGAGTTATACACCACGTTCGACACGCCACACTCGTCGATCACCGTTCTAACCTCAGGATCCTTAGATGCATTGTCTACAACCATCACCTCGCCATTTATTTCGCTTTCATCCAATTCTCTGGTGGCTGCTAGCAAACATTTGCGAAGCAATGCTGAAGCCTCGTAACTGACAACACCTATCGTGACATCCATCAGTCAGTATTTACCTGTAACTCAGCCAGCTTTTTATATACTTTGAATTCATGTTCGGCCATTAAGCATGCTGTCAATAATCCATATTGTCCGTCCCTATAGCCTTTCCAGGTAATCATTCTACGAAACCACTCTTTAATAGCCTGACTTATAGGACTGTGCTTCCGGGCCCGTACCCCACGCATATCCAGCCCCTCGGCTTGCAATTCAACGTATTTATTTTGGTGTGTTCTAAATTCACTTATCGATGTAGGACCTTCATGAACCAAATGTGCTATTAGACGTCCGCAGTCACCATCTACAATCGCTACTTCATGAACGGGCCGCGCTAGATCAAACTTAGCACACCCGCGCTTGATCACTCTTAATTGATAGTCTGGATACCAACCTGCACCCAACATTTCATGGCCAAAAATATTATTTTTCCGAGGTATCCAATAGGCTGCAAATCTAGGCCTGCCGGATATGGCATTACATATTTCGCGAGCTAAATCATCAGGCATAATTTCATCAGCATCCACAAAAACAACCCAATCCGCCTCAATGTTTTGCAAAGCGAAATTTCGTTGGTCAGCGAAATTCACCCATTGCTTCTGAATAACCTCAGCACCAAATTTCTCAGCAATCAGGACAGTATCGTCCGTGCTAAATGCATCTACAACAACAATCCGATCCGCCCACTGGAGCCTCTCTAAACACGTTGCAATCCGATGGCCCTCGTTTAACACAAGTACCACGACTGCGATGCTAGGATTAGCCCTATTCAATCTAGATCACTACGGTCTGTATCTAATAATTTCACAAAACAATTTCCAGTACCCTGCTGGCGTCAGCTGTAAACTCTCCTGCCCTGGAAGAATATTTTTCGCAGGATTAATGCTCAACCCTATCAATACATTCACATGTGCCGCCAACGCATATAGCTTTGAATGGTGTCTATAAAAATAGGTCAGCTTACTTACATAAAGATGGATAACAGACGAAAGTCGATCCTGCTTTGTGCTCGCCCCGCCAATATGGACAGCCCGAGCAGATGGCACATAACCTACATTGTGGCCCATATTGGATATTCGACGACATAAATCAATTTCCTCAGAATACAAAAAATACCGCTCGTCGAACCCTCCAACTTGGTCAAATATTATCTTCTTAAAGAGCATAATAGCGCCAAGCGGATACCCAATAGTCCTGACGGAATCATCAGGGCCAATAGTTAGTGATTTATGCCCTGCCCAGTAGGCTTTGAAATCGGGAGCCAGATCCTTAAATGCATCGACGATGCCCGGAAAGTTATACCCGGACGATTGAACACTTCCATCGACTGACAACAACATGGGGGCAGCAATGGCCCAATCAGTATTTGAACCCAGGGTTTTCGCCAAGTTTTCCAAACAGTACTCTTCCACAAATACGTCCGCATTGAGAATCGCTACATATTCCCCATCACACTCAGACATACCTATGTTCGCTGCCCATCCGAATCCCCGGTTTTCCGAAAGAGATATAGCTTCAGCAGCTGGATAATACTTCACGATGTCCCTAAAAGAATCATCTCCGGAAGCACTATCCACCACCACTACCCTACTAGGAATGATGCTTCCGGAAAATAGCGATCGCAGACATCGGCGAAGCAGGCCCGGTGTCCGATAATGAACTACGACAACTTGCACATTACCACTCAAATTGTCATCTGCCCCCAAACACTGTCGATCGATATAGCAGCCTCCAAGGACAGCGATATCTCTCAGCTTATGTTATTTAATCTCTACCTTGGCTCCTTCGGCTTCCAGCTTTGTCTTGACTTCTTCTGCTTCGTCTTTGTTGATACCATCCTTGACACTTCCAGGAGCCTCATCAACTAATGCCTTTGCCTCTTTAAGACCTAGACCTGTCACCTGACGCACGACTTTAATGACCGGGATCTTATTGGGCCCTACTTCAGCCAAAACCACATCAAATGTGTCTTTTTCGACAGGAGCTGCAGCGGCTCCATCACCACCAGCAGCGGGTGCTGCAACAGCAGCTGGCATAGCAGTGACGCCAAATTTTTCTTTCAAGCCTTCGACAAGTTCTGCCAATTCCAACACTGACATTGTTTCTATGGAACTCATTATTTCATCTACCGTTTTATTGGCCATATTTTGTAACCTTCCTACAAGTGGTTTGTCTAACAGCCACATTAGCCACCAGACATTAATTAAAGATTTATAAACCTAAACATCAAATTCATTCGCTCTGTGCATTTTCCAATTTATGGTGGACAGATTCCAATGTGAACACAAGGCCTGAGATCATAGAGTCAAGAGATGACACCAGTCCCCATACGGGCCCATTAATGCTCCCAATAATTTCAACTATCAATTCATCACGAGGAGGAATATGAGCCATCTTTTGCACAAGGTCAACCCCTATCAGTTCCCCATCAACGTATCCTCCATAAATGACCCTTGAATCGTCATCAGTAAACAAGTCCCATAAGGCCTTAGCAGGGCCAACAGGGTCGTTCCCGCAAAACGTGAGAGCCGTTGGGCCATCCAATAGTTGTACAGCATGTCCGAGACCAGCTTTTTCAATAGCAATTCGACCCAAAGAATTCTTGACTACGCGAAGTTCAGCTCCAACCGCCCGTAATTGACGCCGTAATTCTCCAATTTGAGTGACGGTCAAACCCTTATAATTGCTCGCGTACCAGTTGGAAGCACCTTCAAACTGTGCCTTGATCTCATCAACAACCGTCTCTTTTTGTTCGCGACTTAGCGGCAATTCTTACATCTCCTTAATCGACAACGAAACTTATAATTCAAAAACAAAAAACCGCGCGACATTATCCGCGCGGTTAAGTTGGTCTTATCCAACCGACACCTAGGTGGGCGTCCTGACTGGACATTACGCTTTACAGCACCTACCGTCAACGGATATCCGTTATATATTAAATTGTTTGCATTGTCCGGCTATCGGAACAATCTTTTGCCTATGCTACCGTCCGGGCCATGTTAACAGCTTCATTGAGATCCACAAGTATTCCAGGACCCATCGTTGTAGATAGTGTGACAGAGTTGATATAGGTACCCTTTGCCCCATCGGGTCTAGCTCGAATTATGGCATCCAGAGCAGCCAACAGGTTTGCCATAAGTTGCTCAGCGGTAAAAGAAACCTTCCCTATGGCAAAGTGGATATTACCGCCCTGATCCGCCCTATATTCAACCTGACCAGCTTTAATTGCTTGCACAGCTTGAGCTACATCTGAGGTAACCGTCCCAGCCCTTGCATTAGGCATCAACCCCCTAGGACCCAATATTCTTCCCAACGGACTAACAATACGCATCATGTCGGGTGTCGCAACTGTTGCGTCAAACCCTAACCACCCAGACTGCACTTTTTTAGCAAGATCTTCGGCGCCAACTTCGTCTGCACCGGCTTCTTTTGCAGCAGTAGCAGAATCCCCTGAAGCAAAAGCTATGACCCTCACAGATTTTCCAGTTCCATGGGGCAGGGCAACTGTCCCTCTCACTTGTTGATCCTGATGAGCTGGATCTATACCAAGGTTTAAGTGCAATTCGACCGTAGAATCAAATTTAGCACCACCCGTTTCTTTAGCAAGTCGCACGCCTTCCTCGACAGCATACGTATGACCGATCTCAACCATTTCTCTAAATTGTCGGAATCTTTTTCCTTGACCAGCCATCAATCTGCAACCGATCCACAAGCCAAATAAGACATATTCATACCTCGACCTCTATACCCATACTGCGGGCAGTTCCCGACACTATTTTTCTAGCTGCCTCAACATCATTAGCATTCAAATCAGGCATCTTGATTGCGGCAATTTCATCAATTTGCTGACTTGTAACACGACCTACTTTTTCTTCTCTAGGAGAAGAACTGCCAGCGTCAACTCCTGCAGCCTTCCTAAGAAGATCACTAGTCGGAGGGGTTTTAGTAATAAATGAATAAGACCGATCAGCATAGATCGTGACCTCGGCCGGGATGATATTACCGGCCTGGGCCTTAGTTTGTTCGTTGTAATCTTTAACAAACTGAACACTATTGACGCCGTGTGGGCCTAAGGCAGTTCCCACTGGCGGGGCCGCCGTAGCCGCCCCAGCCTGCAACTGCATTTTTACTACCGCAAGTATTTTCTTAGCCAAACTTCACAATTCCTATCACAAAGACAAATCGACTCATATTCAATTATTCCATTCCTTATTGAGACGCAACCCGCTCAACCTGTAAAAAATCAAGTTCAACAGGAGTATCTCTTCCGAAAAATGACACCATAACTCGCACTCGCCCTCGTTCCTGATTTACCTCGTCAACCGAACCAAGAAACTCTGAGAAAGGTCCGTCAATAATTTTTACGGTTTCTCCTACAGTCAGGCTTACTTGTATGCGCGGAGCATCACCTTGCATCTGCTTGAATATTCGTTCTACTTCCGCCGCAGGAAGAGGCGTTGGACGATCAGCTCCCACAAAATTTACTACCCCCGGGGTGTTGCGGACCACATACCAGGCCTCATCATCCATTTCCATTCGTACCAACACATAACCCTGAAACATCTTACGCTCCACAGTCCGACGCTCCCCATGCCGCACTTCCTCAACTTCCTCAGTAGGAACCACAATCTCGTGAATTTTCTCTTCTGCAGCCATCGACGCGACACGTCGAACGAGATTTTCCCTAACTTTGTTTTCATAACCCGAATATGTGTTTAGGACAAACCATTGCCCATCAAGATTAGTATTTTTCACAGTGTCATCCGAAGATCGCATCACTTAGTTTAGAAACTCCATAGTCAAAAAATCCTATAAACGCGGCCAATACTGCCATTACTCCTATAACGATCCCCGTGAGTCGGATTGTTTCTGGGCGAGATGGCCAGTGAGCCCTACGAAGCTCTCCAACGGTATCCATTGCAAACCTTGTCGGACCCCATCCATTACGCTGTTTATTGCGACGAGCACGACCGCGCCTTCTGGCCACTTATCACTCCAAAACAAATTTTAATCGCCAAACTGATCTATCTTCTTTCACGGTGAATTTGATGAGTACGGCAATTACGACAATACTTTTTCAGTTCAAGTCTATCCGTTACAGTGCGCCGATTCTTGGAAGTCGCATACCCCCCTGAATTACACTCAACACACACTAGGTGAACAACTGCTCGGTCATCACGCTTAGGCACTGCTGGATTCCTTATTAATACTAAAACAAAGCGGCCCAAAACAGGCCGCAGCAGCCATTATTGCATACCTTCGTGGTTATTAGGGACAAGAATGGCAGAAGTTCTATATATTTTTGCCAGGTGACAGAAAATTACCCATCACAATTACCACAGAGAAAATCCACCGTCTACAACCAAATCATGCCCAATAACAAAATTCGAAGCATCCGAGCATAAAAAGATAATTGCCCCGACCATCTCATTTGTTTCTGCTGGGCGATGAACCGGAGTATCACGATTCCAAGTGTCCCTATAGGGAGCCACGTGAGAAGCATTTCGCGTGCGTTCAGTGACAGTGTACCCAGGACTAATGGAATTCACTTGTATTCCAGAAGGCGCCCATTCAGCAGCCAATGACTTAGTCAAATGAGCCACTGCAGCTTTCGAGGTGTTGTAAGTAGACTGGTTTTGCGGGTGATTGACAATGCGCGCCGACATTGATGCATTGTTTACTATCTTTCCACTCCCACACGGAATCATCACACGGGCCTCCGCCTGCATGCAGAACAAAACACCTTTAACATTAGTATCTATTATCCGATCCCAATCCTGTTCTTCCACTTCTACCCCATCCTTCCATCCAAACTGACCAGAATTATTTATCGCAATATCAAGCTTTCCCCATGCATCGATAAGTCGATCCACGCCTTCATCAACAGATTCCTTACTAGTAACATCCATCTGTAAAGCTATCGCTTCCCGGCCAATTTCTCTAATCTCTTCAGCCGTCTCCTCAATGGTACTGATAGTCCGTCCAGTCAATGCGACATCAGCCCCTGCCTCCGCTAACCCTCTAGCTATTGACTTCCCGATACCCGTGCCGCCGCCAGTAACAAGCGCATGTTTTCCACTCAGGTTGAATTTATCGAGAACACTCATACTACTTGTCAAAGTCCTTTAATTTCATGCAGAGATTTAGTTTGAAGCGCTTACCATTTATGATGTCACGGTAGAATCTTATAAACACGAACACGTCGATTGTACGACATGTTAGACCGCACACAGAACACTTGAAGAGATAATTGTTATGGATAACACCCGAATCCTGCTCAAAAAACGACCTGTAACAGAACCTGAAGTAGGCCACTTTGTGGTTGAAACCGTAGAAGCTTGCTCCCCCAAAGAAGGCGAGATTCTGGTCAGCACAATATTTCTCTCGGTGGACCCGTACATGCGAGGCCGCATGAGAGAAACTAAATCTTATGCACCATCCTTAGGCCTGGGTGATGTGGTAGTAGGGGCAGTCGTAGGAGAGGTTATAGAGTCGAAAGATCCCCGTTATAAAGAAGGCGATATTGTTGAAACGAGACTAGGCTGGCAAACTTTGGCTCCAATTTCGGCAGACTTAGTTAGAAAGATCAGGCCGTCATTAGCTCCTATCTCCACTGCTCTAGGGATACTGGGGATGCCAGGATTGACCGCCTATCATGGATTGCTTGACGTGGGAAAAGCTAAATCAGGAGATTGCGTAGTTATATCTGCAGCTTCCGGCGCAGTCGGCGGGGTAGCTGGACAAATCGCCAAGCTGAAAGGTTGCCGGGTTGTAGGTATTGCTGGTAGCGCCCAAAAATGCGACTACGTAGTAAACGAACTCGGATTCGATGCAGCAATAAACCATCGTACTGATAATATTGGGAACGCCATTGAAAAACACTGTCAAGACGGAGTAGACGTGTATTTCGACAACGTGGGCGGCACGATTTTAGACACCGTTATGAATCATATTTGCGATGGAGCTCGCATAGTGATCTGTGGAATGATTTCAGAATACAATTTGTCCAACCCGGAAGTTGCCGTGCGCCCAACTCGTGCATTGCTAACCCACTCAGCTCGAATGCAAGGTTTTATCGTAGGGGATTTTGCGGAACAAATGGACGAGTCGTCGGCCCAAATGGCAAAGTGGGTGTCATCAGGACAACTGAAATATCGTGAGGACATAATAACCGGCATTGAAAACACCCCATCAGCTTTCATCGGTCTGTTACGTGGGGACAACTTTGGAAAACGTATCATCCAAGTTCGAGACAACCCATTTACAGACGGTTAAGCATCCATATCAGCAATGCGGTCCGACATAGGTGCGTGAGTGCCCTGCACGGCAAAGTTAAGGTCAAACACTGTTCCGGTAGCTATACCTGACTCATCTGAACATAAAAACCCTACAGTCCTAGCAACATCACCCACCTGTACCATGCGACCAAACGGCAACCTAGTGACAGCCTCTTTTTGCCAAAGGTCGGTGGCCCCGTGGTACTTCTTTTGAATTCGATCCTCATTAGGAGTGTCGGTCCAACCTAAGGCGATTCCATGAACCCTGATCTGCTCAAACGACAACGCATTCGCAGCATTACGAGTCAGGGTCATCAATCCACCTTTGGATGCAGAATACGGCGCCAACTGCGGCGCTCCCCCGTACGCATTTACACTCAGAATAGATACGATGCTACCCCCATTCCCTCGCTGTTTCATAGAATCTGCTGCATCTTGCATTAAGAAAAATGGAGCCCTGAGATTCACATTCATCGTTTCCTCGAAAAGCTCGGGTGTCGTTGTTACAATCGATCCTCGGTCGGTCACCGCAGCACAGTTAATCAAAATATCCACGCCCCCAAAACGATCTATAGTAGTAGGAACCACAGACTTCACATCCTCCAAATCGCCTAGGTCCACACAAACAAATAATGATTCAGTCCCGGATCCTTCTAGCTCGGTAGCAATACGTTTTCCATTTTCCTTATTTCTACCACATATCGTGACGGCTGCGGCCCCACGCTCTGCAAACATTCGAGCAACGGCCTCTCCAACCCCCTGAGTACCACCCGTAACTATGGCCGTCTTCCCTGAAAACTGCTTCCTCAAATCAAACACATAGGACATCTAGAAACTCCTCATATTCAATAATCAAATCTTTACAAACAAATACTTAGCACTGAGTACAGTTCCATTAAAAACGATTCATGGAGCCCACGTCCGGGGTTGAACCGGAGACCTCGTTCTTACCAAGAACGCGCTCTACCTCCTGAGCTACGTGGGCCAATATCGCAAATCCTTACTTGACCCAGACATACTAAGGAACGATGATCAAGCATTTCGGAACTACAACTATAGAGCCATCCAAGGTAATGTTGCTAGAGACATAGTTTTGAGGTTAGCAGGATGCAAATCGATTTGATTAACAAAGATCACATTACCCCCCCTCCATCCCCAGCAACAAGGCAGGACATACCTACTCCAGCACTCCTTGTGGATATGGAAGCCCTTGAATTCAATTTACAGGCTATGCAGAAGGCGTTTCACAACAGCCAGGCGAATCTTCGGGCACACGTCAAAAACCACAAGTGCATAGACTTGGCTCACATGCAAATACAGCATGGCTCAAAGGGTGTCACATGTGCCACGGTTCGCGAAGCTGAAGCAATGCTTCTCGGTGGAATCACAGATATACTTATTGCCAACGAAGTGGTGGGCAAACCAAACGTAGAACTCCTCGTAAGATTGTCTACTATGGGAGCTGATATTAAATGCGCCTTAGACTCCCATGCCAACGCTTTGGAGATATCTAATATTGCCGCTTCTGCCAACACTTCAATCGGCATATTGATCGACATGCAAGTAGGCATGCAGAGATGTGGGATCGAGCC
>Ga0310344_10001972_pt1 | contig 15562 bp, 15 predicted proteins | sample HC15DNA20200_MG_FD_203801 | JGI IMG/M metagenome (GOLD analysis project Ga0310344, IMG submission 203801) | Marine microbial communities from station ALOHA, North Pacific Subtropical Gyre - HC15-DNA-20-200_MG | ecosystem: Environmental > Aquatic > Marine > Oceanic | place: Pacific Ocean: North... | reverse complement strand
CCAGGAAATATTTTTTATCGGCAAGAGCGAATGGGACTCGACAGGCGCCCTTTTATGGTTCTTAAGTTTCGCTCAATGCATGAAAATGCTGAAAGTAATACTGGACCGGTGTGGGCCAGAGAAAATGACCCTCGCCGCACACTTGTTGGAAGTTTCTTGCGCCGCTTTAGTCTTGATGAGTTACCCCAGTTCTTGAATGTACTAAAAGGTGACATGTCTCTGGTTGGACCTCGTCCTGAAAGACCCTTCTTTGTGGAGCAATTTAGAGACCGCATTCCCCAATACATGCTTAGACATAAAGTAAAAGCGGGCCTAACGGGATGGGCTCAAGTAAATGGTTGGCGAGGCAATACCTCCATTGAAAAAAGAATTGAATACGACCTGTACTACATTGAAAATTGGTCAATATCCCTTGATTTTAAAATTCTCTGGCTAACGGTAATACGCGTTCTTTTTCATCGACATGCCTACTAAGAGCCTGATATCTTTTCTTTCAAAATACAACTAGCAATCATGAAACAGACCGTCGTAATAACTGGTGCAGCGGGGTTTATAGGTTCTCATCTCAGTGAGAAATTAATAAGAACTGGATATCGCGTTATCGGAGTCGACAATCTTCTAACAGGTGACCTCGCAAACATATCGTCTCTCACAGGTAAGGACTTTAGATTTATCAAGCATGATGTGACCAATTACATCAACATAGATGAAAATGTTGACTTCGTGCTCCATTGGGCCAGCCCTGCAAGTCCCGCCGATTACCTCAACTTCCCCATACCGACATTGAAAGTAGGAGCTCTTGGAACCCACAACGCTCTCGGCTTAGCAATGGCAAAGAACGCAGTCTTCGTTCTTGCATCTACTTCTGAAGTTTACGGCGATCCCTTGATCCACCCTCAACCAGAAAGTTACTGGGGTAACGTCAATCCGATTGGTCCACGTGGAGTCTATGATGAAGCAAAACGTTTCGCTGAAGCGATGACAACAGCCTACCATCGGTACCACGGACTCAAAACTCGAATCGTTCGTATATTTAACACCTATGGACCTCGTATGCGCCTAAATGACGGAAGGGCGATTCCAAATTTTATAGGTCAAGCCCTTCGTAACGAACCACTGACAATCTATGGCAATGGAGAACAAACGAGAAGTTTCTGCTACATTACCGACCTAGTAGATGGAATAATACGACTCATGCACTCAGACATTTCTGAGCCTGTCAATATTGGAAACCCTACCGAACTATCCATCAAGAATATTGCGCAAAAAATCATCAAGGCTACAGACTCACCATCGGATCTAATATACGAAGAGCTACCTACTGACGATCCAAAAGTGAGACGTCCTGATATCAGCCAAGCTCAGACTTTCTTAAAGTGGGCGCCTAAAGTCTCCCTCGATACAGGGCTACTTGAAACCATCGATTACTTTCGAAACAAATTAGCAGCCAGCTAAATCACTTAGATTTAAACGCCTCACAAATCCAACAAATGATCAGCTTTGATTTACAAGTCGAGTCGCATGGCGAATGTAATGAATTCCAGATATCAATGTAATCACTAGCGACGCCCACACCGCCACATCAACAAATATCGACACCTGCTCCAAATAATTAAAAAAAAGAGTAATGCTTCCGGTCAGAATGTAGACACAGGTTGCAATTTTTCCAAGCAATGAAGGTTTAAACGTGAACCTTCCAATAGATAAATTAACTACCGCAACAGTAACAACAATAATTACATCACGACTTATCACTAAAACTGTTAACCAGATAGGAAGACTATTTACAAGTGACAAGCTTGGAATCGTCAAAACCACAAAAGTCGACAATAGCAGCAATTTATCTGCCATCGGATCCAGCAGCGCTCCTAAATCTGACAACTGTCCAGACCGACGAGCAATGATTCCGTCAAGTCCATCTGTGATACCTGCAGTAACGAAAGTCACTAGAGCCCACCCACTCCGATCATAAATTACAAGGATGACCAAAACCGGAACGAGCAAAAGCCTAAACAACGTCAGCTGATTGGCAAAAGTCAAGTTAGCCATGTGAATAGCTACAGAGAGTTACGAACCTAACAATATTAGGTTCACAATACGATCAAAAGTTTCCACAATTTCGGCCCCACTTACTAACTGTGCTGGACGAAAGGTGTCCGATGCATACAAATCAATCACACCTAAACCGACCGCTCTTACCGCAGAAAAATAATTCAGATGCCCAGAATCCATGTCACTAAATTCGATCTGTTCCACCGAAGCAGTAGGCAGTTCAACCAATTCAAGTAAAGCATTAACTATTTCTGCAAAATCTCCACGACGCACTTCTCTTATTGGATCAAACCGATACCCTGCGTCGACCGCCATCACACCCGCCTGAGCAACATTCAAAATCCAAACATTAGCCCAGTGATCGCGAGTATCTGTAATAATGACAGTTCCTCTATTACTATTTCTATCTAACACTTCGGGAAACGTAGCACCTATCACGGCCGCCATTTCGCCTCTAGTCACATTTGTCTTATCACTAAAACCTGCTAGCTCTTCCGGCAAATCAACCGTTCGAAGCACCTCTTTTAGCCTTTCAATATCTTGCGTCGTTTCATCGCTCGGATCTAATTGATCTACTTTTTCAAAGTTCTCTAGAGCCGCTTCTAGATCACCTGAAGCCTCATACGATTTCGCCTGCAAGATAAAAGCTGAAGAATCAAAGGGGTCCAAATCAGTCGCTATTGTTGAATAATTCAGCGCATCAGCAATGTTTCCGGCACGAAACTCAACTCGGCCAAGTTCAACGTAAAGAAAAGAACTTTCTGGAGATTGGTCAATCACCCTTTGATATGCATCACGAGCATCCCCAAATCGACCAAGATCAGATAATTCTCTAGCATTAGCAAGTCGTTGACTTAACAAAGTAAAGCGAAGTTCCTGAACTATCCGATCAATTTCAGTAAGAGCTGGCTTGACGGATAAAGCTGCTTCAAACGATTCAAGCGCACCCTCTGAATCCTCTAACAATAACATCATCTCTCCATAACCTAATAAGGCCGGAAGGTACTCTGAATTCCTGTTTACGGCTTTTTCAAAGTACTCAGATGCCACAAGAGGCTCTCCTCTCGCCACAAACACCCATCCTAAACCTGCTTCTGCCGGATAGAACTCCGGTACTGATTCGAGAATTCTTAAATATCTATCCTCTGCAGTTTCTAAGTCTCCGCTCTGAAGAAAGCTCCAAGCCTGCTGGTGCTGCAACCCCTCGGAAACATCACTCAATGATTCTGGAATGTCTGGATAAAAAAACTTTGGGTATATAGGAGCAGTGACAACTGGAATTCTAGAAGAACAACCGATAACCAGCACGAGAACAAATGCCGTCCCAACAATTTGACTACACCTCACGTAACACTGCCTCCTGCCACCAGATCCAAGCACTGTACAACCAATATACTCTCTCAATTTCATATTCTTTTATACCAACGTTCACCTAATCGATTTTAGCACGTGGTCCCACGACAATACGCCTTCTCTAATTAACATAGGGTTCTCTCGAGACACATCAATAATAGTAGAAGGCAGACTAGCGGGCAGCGGACCGCCATCAATAACAAATTGCACCACCGAACCTAGTTGGGCATGAGCCCCGCTCGCGGTTAAGGGATTCGGTTGTCCTGACACATTTGCACTCGTAGCTGTGATCGGATATCCAAATGCCGCTGCCAAATCCTTTGGAAGAGGATGATCAGGAACCCGAACCGCTACAGTGTCACGGTCACCCAGCAGGCTCTTATTAAAATTTGAAAGCACTGGAATTACTAGCGTAAGAGGGCCTGGCCAAAATAATTTTGCTGCTTTATAGGCGCATTGATTCAGTTTCCCAACCTTTTCAATTACTTGGTTTAAATCACTAGCAATTAAGGGAATCGCCATATCAGACGAGCGTTTCTTTGCGCGGAATAAACGACTTACGGCATCTGGCTGTCTAGGATCAATAGCCAGACCGTAAAGAGTGTCCGTCGGATAAATAATAAGGCCCCCGGCAGATAACACTTTAACTGCGTCACGAACTATGCTCGGATCAGTAGCGCCGCTGTCAATCTTACATTTGATCGATCCCACAGAACACATCTCATTAGATATTGAAACAAAAACAGAATTTGTTTAGCTGTATTACCAATCAATAAGCAAGTTTCAATTTTATTTCAAAAGAGAATTCAATCTCCACTCTCAATATTGCTTCTTTAATTAGAATCGCAGCCTAAGTAAGTTACTAGACCCTTCGTGAACATGTATCGTATCGATGAACTGCACCCGATGCGGGTGAGTCTGCATGATCAGAGAACTCGTTCTACTACCTTCTCCAAAAAAACGAACTCCCTTCATAAAAGTTCCATCGGTAACGCCCGTAGCAGCGAAGACAATATTTTCACCTGACGCTAAATCTGAGGCTCGATAGACCTTCTTTAGATCTGTAATGCCCATCTTCTTAGCGCGTTCTTCCTTCTCAGGTGTGTCGAACACCAAACGCCCAAAAATCTCACCGTTAAGACACCGCATCGCCGCCGCAGCAAGCACACCTTCCGGTGCTCCACCTGTCCCCATAGCAGCATGCACGCCACTACCAACCAAAGCCGCCGAAATCGCGGCAGACAAATCGCCGTCGCCGATTAACCTGATTCGAGATCCTGCATCTCGTATTTCTTTAATTAACGTTTCGTGACGTGGGCGATCCAACACCACTATTACAAGATCTTCCACAGCTCGATCTAAACATTTTGCAATTACGTTTAAGTTATGCTTTACGGGAGCATCTATATCAACTGCATGCTTAGAACGAGGACCGACGACCAGTTTTTCCATATAAATATCTGGAGCGTGCAACAATCCTCCGCGCTCAGCGGCTGCCAGAACAGCGATGGCATTTGGAGCGCCCGTTGCGCACAAATTAGTACCTTCCAGCGGATCAACAGCAATATCAATCTGTGGAAATTGCTTAGCGTCATTTGCAGTGCCGCTACCAACTTTTTCACCAATGTACAACATCGGAGCTTGGTCTCTTTCACCTTCTCCGATGACGATACGTCCATCAATTGGAACACGATCTAAGCGCGCTCTCATAGCCTCAACCGCCACATGATCGGAATGATGACGATCACCCTTCCCCATCGTATGCGCGCACGCGATGGCCGCCTTCTCTACTACATCAAGAAATGCTAACGACAAGTCCAACTTCATTTATTTCTCTTGCCTCCGTATTAAAAAATGTACACCGCTTCCAAAACCTATTTTCTCTTCATTTCTGTTCTATAGGCGGGAAGAGTGCATCTTGTTTCTTTGTCCACTCGGTAACCTAAAGCGTAATCCGCCTGCATTAACTTGTGAATCTCTCTAGTGCCTTCATAAATTACGGCACCTTTACAATTTCGGTAAAATCTTCCGACCGGATAATCATCCGAGTAACCATTGGCTCCATGGATTTGCACAGCATCGGCTGCTGCTCGTTCCGAAGCATCCGTTGCAAACCATTTAGCAAGACCCGTTTCTCTAGTGTTACGTTTACCACTATTCTTGAGCCATCCAGATCGCATCCACAAAAGTCGCGCGGCATGATAGTCCGATTCCATATTGGCGATCATTTCTTTGACCAATTGGTGCTCAGAAATCCGAACACCGAACGTTTTCCGTTCTTTCGCATAGGACACACTTGCATCTAAACAGGCTCTCACCAATCCAGTGGCACCAGCAGCCACTGTGAAACGTCCCTGATCAAGTGCGAACATCGCTATCTTAAAACCTTCTCCTTCAAGTCCTAAAAGATTCTCAGATGGAACTTCGACCTGATCCATTGCGAAAGACCCTGTATTACCAGCCAGAATGCCCCATTTCTCCTTGATAGCACTACTAGTAAAACCTTTGAAACCGCGTTCAACAATAAAGGCACTAATGCCTGTGACATCTCGTGATTTTTTCTTTTCTAGATCACTCCAAGCGAAAACAAGAAAATGATCCGCAACCTCCGCTAATGATATCCATGTTTTTTCTCCGGAGAGAAGCCAGTAACCATCCTTCTTCACAGCCACGGATTGTATACCTCTCACATCACTACCTGCGCCCGGCTCAGTCAAGCCATACCCCGCTATTTTTTCACCCTTAGCCTGAGGAACAAGATAGCGCTGACACTGTCGATCGGTTCCCCAAGACAAAAGACTCAACGAATGAAGACCAATATGCACTGACATAATGACTCGTAGCGACGTATCCAAAAATTCTAGTTCTTCGCATACTAGTCCCAAGCTGACGTAATCCATGCCAGCACCACCATATTTTTCTGGCACGCAAACTCCAAGTAGTCCTAACGAGGCCATTTGAGGAAGTATCGAAGGATCAAATCGACGCTGCCGATCAAGGTCTCGAATACGCGGTGCAATTTGACGGGCACCCCAGTCCCGAACAGTCTGTTGTAAAAGAATTTGCTCTTCGGAAAAATCGAAATTAACCATATAAACGCCTACCTCTATCAGGCACCTATTTTACTTACGATAACGGACAAACCACTAGATACTCCAAGTAACTCTGCTGCACTGTTCGCATTCGCAGCAAATTCAAGGTGACCTGTGCCTCCAAATAGGCCACACACTTCGCCTGCCGCGATGTCTCCATAAGTTTCGACAAGTCGCGGAATCAAGAAGTTTCCCACCTCAAACTTAACAGACCCGTTTCCCGACAATTCTTGAAACACTCTGAGGCTAATATTAGTAACTAGATTTCCAAAATGATCCACACGTACAATTGCTCCTTTAATGCATTCGCCACACACTTCAGGTACTTGTATGGTCAATCTGTGATAATTTTTGAACGGACTACCTAATTTTGACACTTCAATCCCTTTGGCAATCCAAGCGGCACCAGGACCAAAACGATCGCGTCCTTCGAAGGTGCGACTGACCGTCTCATGAGCATAAAACCTCTCTGTCAGAGAAACCATCACATTTGGTTCTAATTCCTGAAACACCGAGGTAAGAACACCGTTATCAGGAGCTACAAAAAAGTAATCACCTGCTCGGGCCGCTAAGCCTCGTCGTGCCGAACCAACCCCAGGATCTACAACCGCCAAAAAAATACTTCCAAGAGGGAAATATCTGTAGGTAGCGGACAACTCCAAACTTGCAGTCACCAAATCGTATCTAGGAATTTCGTGTGAAATATCAATAAGCTTTGCGTTAGGACAAATCGAAAGAATTGCACCCTTCATTGCCGCTACATAATGATCTCGCGTCCCAAAATCTGTTAGTAACGCTATCAGTGGCTGTGACATCTGCTTACACTTCGTGAGCGAACATGAAAAAGAATCAATTATTCTACTTCTGGACAAATCACGGGTCTTTTGAATAGCACCTCTCGCATCTCGTTTTTTAAGAGGATTGATTGGCTAATAGCAAAGGACGGAAAGAGATTCTCTACCGCTCTATTCGGCAACATTCTCTGACTGTGATTTTTGTTACGACGCACGGAACGGTAGCAAAGATGTCCTTCGTCGACAATTTCGTAATGAAATAATCTCAACTCTTGAGGCTCCACCGTTCCATGAAGAAGCATGAGAACACCACCAGGACGAAGACTGCTCTCCAAATCGCTCACCAAATTTTGAGCGTCATTATGATTCAAATAATCAAACGTATCCCAACAGAGGACACCATCATAACGATGTTTTCTTGTCGATATTGTGGGACGGACTTCACTGAGATCAATATCCTCAGATTCTTCTGCCAAAACGCACTTTGACAAATAATCCTCGACATGTAATCTACAACCTGGAATCGCCTTAGTTAAAAAATCTACATTCCTTCCAACGGCAGGCCCAAGATCTAGAATAAAGGGATTTGCAAACCTCTGGAGAGTAGAAATAAATGTCACTAGTGTGCGAGTGGTATTAACTCGATCTTCATCTGAAGAAAAAATTGCCATTTCAAAAGAAAAACCTCTTTCAATTACACTCAAATAACACTGGAACTAGTGCGCAGCAGATAGCATTTAACTTCATGATGTTATGGCAATGACTGCACCATTAAAACATACACTACTCAACGACTATCAAATGACACTACTTAACCACCTGAGCTGCTGGAGATGAAGGAGCAGGAGGACGTGTAAGTTGTTTCTTCTCTTGTACTGGAGCATCCTTCCGCTGCATATCAATACTACCTCTAAAGTGTGCTCCCTCTGCGATAGCCACTCGCGGAGCTGACAAGTCACCATCGACAAAACCATTTTCTCTAAGGTGTATTTTTTCTGTCGCAGTGATATCGCCTTTTACTTTACCCATAACAACTACTGATTTTGCAAAAATATCCGCTGATATTTTTCCGTTTGGGCCAATTGTTAATATATTTTGATTTAATTCAATCTTACCCTCGACTTGGCCTTCTATCGTCAAATCTTCACTGCCAGTTAGTTCCCCGGTCACAATAACCGATTTTCCGATGTTGATCACTTCACGGTTTACCAAACCACGATTCCGCTGATCAGACACCTTATCAACTATATTCTCAGGTGCAGAGTCGAGTACTTCACCGTTTTTCGATACCGAAGTTTTTGTATCGGATGACTCCTCACGTTTCCACATCGCCATATCTCCAGTCTCAATTAAGCACAGGGGCTAAATAGACCACCCAAATAGACCTAGAAATTACGAGTATACGAGCATGCCGCAAACCCTGTCTAGCCTTTCAAACCCAATCACTGATCGATAGTAATGATAATATCCAGTTATTGTGAGAATATATTTTGACCATAACGCGACCACTCCCCTGGCTGAGACGGTCACCGAAACAATCTTGGCCACTATGAAGAATCATTTTGGAAACGCCTCGAGTGTTCACTCTTTCGGTCAAACAGCAAAATCGATAATAGATGCCGCTCGTGAGAAAGTCTCAGCCCTCATCGGAGCGACACCACAGGAGATTGTTTTTACAAGTGGAGGAACTGAATCAAATAATTTAGCTCTCCGCGGAGTCTCTGGCAGTATATCCACAAACAAGACCCGTCTCATCACAAGTGCAATAGAACACGAAGCAGTCTTAAAAACTGTCAAAGACCTTAGCCAACAGCGTTGGAACACCTCCGTAATACCTGTCGATAGTGACGGACTAGTCCTTCCAGAAGAATTAGAAAAAATAATTACTTCGGATACAGCTCTCGTCTCAGTCATGCACGCAAACAATGAGATCGGAACGATTCAACCCATCAAAGAACTGGCAGAAATTTCGCATCGTCATGGAGCACTCTTTCATGTTGATGCTGTTCAATCAGCAGGAAAACTTCCAATCTGTGTTAAAACACTCGGAGTCGACCTTCTCTCACTTTCTGCTCACAAATTTAACGGACCAAAAGGTGTAGGTGCACTTTGGGTTAAAAGAGGTCTTCGACTCTCTCCTCACAGTACCGGAGGAAAGCAAGAACGTAGTCGACGAGCAGGAACAGAAAATGTGCCGGCTCTCTCTGGTTTTGGCGTTGCTGCAGATATAGCTAAAGAAAGACTTAATAAAGGCAGCCATGTAATCAGTCAACTACGCGACCGGCTCGAGTCAGGCATACTCGACGCAGTCCCTGGTACGTTAGTAAACGGAACTACAGACCAGCGTATTGCGAATACGACTAACATCAGTTTCGATCGAGTCGAGGCAGAGTCTTTACTAATCGCGTTGGACCTTGAGGGGGTCGCCGTCTCTACGGGATCCGCCTGTTCTTCTGGAACCTTAGAACCGTCACACGTACTAAAAGCTATGGGCTTGTCGCCCCATCGAACGCAGAGCTCCATCCGGTTTAGCTTGGGGCTTGGGAACAGTCAAGAACACATTGACCGCGTCGTCGAAATCATGCCTCGCGTCGTCGACAGACTTCGCCAGCTATCTTTTTCAGGCTCTCGACAAAAAAATTAAATCGGTTATATCTCGTTAATTTTTTGAACGTTATAAACTCTACATTAATATGAGAATTGTAGTGGCCATGTCTGGCGGAGTTGATTCTTCTGTAGCTGCCGCGCTCTTGTCCCACGATGGACACGACGTCATCGGATTGTCCATGCAGTTGTACGATCAACGAGACGGGGATATCACCTTTGGAAATTGTTGCACCTTGGACGATTTACATGATGCCCGGCGCGTCGCAGGACTATTGGGTATTCCACATTACATTCTAAATTTCGAACGCCAGTTTAAGACTTCTGTTGTGAATAATTTTATCTCGGAATACGAGAATGCAAGAACGCCTATCCCTTGTGTCCACTGCAACGGAGAACTGAAATTTTCCACATTATTGGAGCGTGCCCAGGGCCTCGATGCCCCAAAACTCGCAACTGGTCACTATGCACAAGTGACTCAAGAAAAGGATGGAACATACACGCTGAAACGTGGAGCGGACTTAACAAAAGATCAATCGTATTTTCTTTTTTCCTTGACCCAAGCTCAATTGGCCTGCGCCTCGTTTCCTTTAGGACATCAGCAAAAGAGTGAAGTTAGAGCATATGCCGAGCAATTTAATCTTCCAGTGGCTCAAAAACCAGACAGTCACGAGCTATGTTTTGTACCCGATGGCGATTACGCATCCTTTATTGAAAAACAAAGCCCAAACAGTGGAAAACCAGGCCGCATTGCAGACCCGTCTGGATCAACACTGGGAGGTCATGACGGAATTCACAGATTCACGATAGGCCAGAGGCGCGGTTTGGGAATTTCTAATTCGGTTCCTCTTTATGTCACGCAACTCGATGCTAAAACAAATACTGTAACCGTGGGCGAACGTAGTCAACTTGAAAAAACAAATCTCACTGCATCAGATGTAAACTGGATAGCTGGGACTCCACCTTTGAGCCCGTTATCCTTAAGTGTACAAATACGACATCAACACAAAGCCGTGAAAGCAACTGTTGAAGCTGAAGGTGTGGCCCGTGCGCACGTGACCTTCGAGGAGCCACAACCTGCAATTACTCCCGGACAAGCAGCTGTCTTTTACGAAAGAGAAACGGTGATTGGTGGCGGGTGGATCGACTAACAAAAAAACGCTGACGCGACGCTCGTTTTACAACTGTTCAAGATATCGCTCGGCATCTATCGCCGCCATACAGCCCGTACCTGCAGCAGTAATTGCCTGTCTATATACGTGATCCTGAACATCACCTGCAGCAAAAATACCCGGCACGCTTGTTCTCGTACCACTGTGAGCTACGATGTATCCATTCTCGTCTAAGTCAACTTTGTCTTTAAACAGTGAAGTGTTTGGATTATGACCGATCGCGATAAACACTCCTTCTACGTCCAGTGTCTTTACTGAACCGGTGTTAACGTTTTTTAACGTGACACTCGTGACGACACCCTTTTCTACATCATTAATTGCCTCTATCGCTGAATCCCACTCAAAGGAAATTTTTGGATTCTTAAAAGCCTTTTCTTGCATAATCTTGGACGCTCGCAGGGTATCTCTCCGATGCACGACTGTGACATGCGAAGCAAACTTTGTTAAAAACGTTGCCTCTTCCATTGCAGAATCTCCCCCACCAACCACAATAATGGGCTTGTCACGAAAAAAATATCCATCACAGGTCGCACAGGTTGATACGCCATGCCCCATCAATGAGCGTTCTGATGGTATACCCAAGAGACGCGCTGACGCCCCGGTCGCAATAATTAGGGTCCGACTTTCATAACGTTCCTCCGTGGTGGTTATAAAAAAAGGCGACCTATCTCCAGAAACAGACGACACATCCCCTTTCACGAACTCTGTACCGAATCGTTCCGCCTGAGCCCGCATTTCTGCCATAAGTTCAGGCCCCATGATCCCACTTCGAAAACCTGGATAATTCTCAACTTCTGTCGTCAACATTAACTGACCACCTGATTCGAGTCCCTCTATTAAAAGTGGCTTTAAATTAGCTCGTGCCGTATACAAAGCTGCGGTCAACCCCGCTGGACCAGACCCTATTATTACTACATCCTTCATATTGTTTCTCACCCCACTTCTAGCCGATGACTAATAGTCTTATTTTTTCTATGTGATGACCTTGTCCATAAATTAGGAATCTGATGCTTTTAGCGCATCACTGTTTTTAGAAACCCATTCAATCAGTGCTCTAGTTTCGCTAAAACGTCTTGAATTGGAACCAGCACCAAGCACAACAACTGATAATGGTCCGTTATCCGGTAATTTCACAACTGCTGCGAAGCAATAGCCTGCGGCATCTATATAGCCTGTTTTCCCACCGTGTACAAGAAAGGAACTTCGTAACAGTTTATTCGTGTTTCTAACGGTTAATCGGCGTCGACTCGTATTTAAGACATAAACCTGTTTACGCAAGATAGTCGAAATTACTGGTTTTTTTGTCGCGTGCACAATTAAACGAGACAAATCATATGCCGTTGACAAGTTCTGTTCATGAAGGCCTGACGGATCAGCATACGAAGTCGACTCAAGCCCAAGCTCGGAAGCCTTTAAATTCATCTGATCGACAAACCCCACCGTCCCATAGTGTGAGACCCGAGCTAAGACTCGGGCAGCAGCATTGTCTGATGCTATCAACGCTAGATGAAGTAAATCGTAAAGAGTTATCCGCTCTCCTCGGCGCAAATAAGTTGTGTTCGCTCTATAAACATCTCTCCGCGACACCACCACATCACGATTAAGTTGGGGCTCCTGATCTAAAAACACCAAGGCCATCATTATTTTTGTAATGCTGGCAATTGCCTGAGGCTGAAATCCATTCGACTCCCACAACACTTGATGAGTTTCTGGGTTATAAACAATGGCAGAACGTGCTCGAACACGCGGACGTCTTAAACCAGTCACGTCGATAAATTGAGGAGGACCATCAAAAAAATCGACCGTTTGGCTATATCGAACTACTTGGTTAATATTCGACGTAGCGTCTGGTGCACCTACTGATCGCACAAGCATCAGCAAGCCAAGCGGTATCAAGAACCAATTAAATAGAAAGTGCGAAGAATTCAATTTCTGCACCGCATGAATTCTTGCCCTGCTACATAATTAATGAACACTGGGCAACATGTTTTAGCCACATTTAAACGAATCGGTCATCAGGTCAACTATTGAATACGCTATACAGAAAAACAATTTAGCTATTGATCGCCAGGATCTTCTTGGGCTCTCGGAAACGAGTAGTGTGTTCTGTGACGCAACGTGACATCTTCACGATCAACTTCAACTCGAAGTCGCCGCGTACGAAAGGTTGGATCAGGATTACTCGAATAGAAGCCAAGAACGTAATAATCACTCGTTTCAGCATCAATTTCTTCAAACGCATCTTCAAAGTCATTACGATTAACTATGGCCATCCCCCCTGTTAACTCGGCCAATAACCGCAACGAATTCTGAGTCTGAAAAACGTGATCCCGCCATTCCCGTATCGGTACATCGTAACCGATGTCAGGCCCGGCCACTAACCCCCGAGGATCAACGGTGTAGAACGACGCATTCGCCCTATTAGCAGCCAAGGTTAATTGCTTTACCTCTAAGGCCAAATCTGTATCAGCGAACACGGTTCCCTGTCGCTCATTAACATTAAACATGTCAACATCACGATCTGTTACACCCCGATAAAAACTGTCCGAGCTTCCGCCCATCTGTTCTTGCACATCGCGCATTGCCTGACCAACAGCACTGCGTCGAAACCTTTCATACTCAAACGGATTAAAGTCATATCCACTGCTTAAATATATAAAGGCCTTTCGCCTATTCTCTACGCCTTCAAGATTCCTGACGATGTCACGAGCTAATTTAAAAGCTTTATGCGCACGCCAGCGCAGCTCAGTTGGACCACCAGGTCCACCAGCCAATTGCTCGACAATATCTTGGTTAGAGAAACCGTCACCAGTTATTTTTCCCATTGCCGAATACAAAAGATCGCGGTCATAAGTCATCTGCACATTAATAGCCGATGGACCGGAGGAAATGATGCCAAACATGTCCCCCTCATGAATTAAAGTATCCGCCACCTTCTTAAAGACTTGGCGCACCTTGGGTGTTAAGCCGGTCTGGAGGTGGAGGTCATCAACAAAAATGATAAAAATTCTACCAGCCGTATCGCTTACGGGTCGTGCCGGAGGAAGTACGATTCCCTCCTGCACAGGAGGTGGCGGAAGAAGCTGATTGTAAACACGACCACCATGAACCAGAACCAAGGATGCTATTTCCTGAAGCTGACCATCTTCAAAAATTTTTATTTCTTCCTTGTCTAAATCAGGAATGAAGAGACCATTCTCATCACGGGGAATCACATCCGTTGTAACTAACGTCACTCCTGAACGAAAAGTGGGAGTCTCTTGTAAATCGGCACCAAGAGTCGTTTCTGGTGCGGGAGATTCTTGCGCTGTAATCACGAACCCAACCGCACTACAAATAATCACAAGGCAGAAGGCCGAAAAATTTACGCGAAGAGAAAGCGACATACTCATAGTAGCTCCATTATAACAAAGAGAATTAACTTTTTAATAATCCTTTACTCTAGGGCTATTATCGTCAGAAAAAACAGTTCACTGCAGTGATTTTATTAAATATTCTTAACTAACATCCGTATTCCGAGGACGCGCACGTCTACGTCCCAATAGTTTCTTAACCGTCTCAATTTCACTTTCAAATTTCTCTATCCCTCTTACAGCCTGCTCAACCGTTGTCCAATTGTTAGGATTTAAGGCGTCAGCATGCTCTCGTATAGCTGGATTAAGCTTGTCAAATTTACTCTTTTCAGAAATTCTGACCTCAATCTCGGCGTGTCGAGCCCTTAAACGTCCTAACATTTCATCTCCCAACAGCGTCACAACAGGATGCGCCCAATCCTCAACAACAACCTCCGCGTCATCAGACAAACCAGAATAAACCTCACCGGAAAAATTTGACTGCCGTCCAGCCTTCGAAGAATCACGAGACTCAACCGCATCTATTACTGGCTCCAACTCTTTATTCTCTCCAGTAGCGTTTTCCGTTTCTTCTAATTTCTTGTCAATGTTTTCGACCTTAGCGCTGCGCTTAACCTTTTTAGAAGATTGAGACTTTCTATCCTGATTCGAACCCTTGGCCGACGGCTCTAAAGGAACAGCAAACAATTTACTCCAATTAAACGAAAGATCAGGATTGCTCTCTTCTATAGAACGAATTGCTTCAGGATCAAAAGAGTGACGACCTACCCGGGCACTCGGTGGCGTACGAAACCAATATAGCAGGCGCGTATGTGACGACCCTTTTCGGCGATAGGTATGAAACAAAAACGTGCTCTCATACCCGCGTTTGTCTCGAGAAAATCGAATGAAGGGCATTCCAAAAATAAAGTCTATTTTTTTCGTTTTGCAACAGTCTTAGTTCGCGATCGTCGAACCATCGATCTTCCGGACTTCTTCTTAACTACCTTCTTCTTGGCTACCTTCTTTTTGACTGCCTTCTTCTTGGCTACCTTCTTTTTGACTGCCTTCTTCTTGGCTACCTTCTTTTTGACTGCCTTCTTCTTGGCCACCTTCTTTTTGACTGCCTTCTTCTTGGCTACCTTCTTCTTTTTCTTAGAACT
>Ga0310344_10001971_pt1 | contig 15565 bp, 24 predicted proteins | sample HC15DNA20200_MG_FD_203801 | JGI IMG/M metagenome (GOLD analysis project Ga0310344, IMG submission 203801) | Marine microbial communities from station ALOHA, North Pacific Subtropical Gyre - HC15-DNA-20-200_MG | ecosystem: Environmental > Aquatic > Marine > Oceanic | place: Pacific Ocean: North... | reverse complement strand
CCTTCGAGTCTATTTCCTCTGCGAGGACACACATCTGGTAAGTCCTGTCTAGTATTCGAGACTGTTTGTTTAACCAATCCTTGTCCTCTTCCAGGTCTGTAATTATAGTAACTATCGCCAATATTAACCCAACAAGTTCCATCATCTGTGAGCACATTTCGCACCTCCCTGAATACTTTTACTAAATTATCTATGAATTCTTCAGGGGTTTGCTCTTGTCCAATCTGATTCTCTTCACCACCATAATCCCTAAGACCATAATAAGGCGGTGATGTTACACACATCCTCGCCTTACCATCAAATTCTTTTAGTGTCTCACGACAGTCACCAAAGAGAATTGTATCAGTTACCATAGCTAAATTCAGTTCTTGCTGCTTCTTCTAATTTTGCCATCACTTCGTCTGTGAAGTATTTCTCAGGATCACTGAGTATAGACTTAGGATAAACATTACTACCACCCACGGTGATACGGTTGCCCACCCGTTTGAATACTCCATACTTCTCACCGAGTTCCAAGAGTCCATAATAGCGGTCAAGTCCACGCTCGTCAAAGTATAATCTTGTAGCAACTTTAGATCCCTCCTTAGATAATCTAGATTTTTTGGTTTCACACTTAATGATATTACCCACTAAGTCTGTCCCTTCCTTCTCTTTCGATTTGGATAAGAATATTATAGTAGATGCAGCATACTTTAGTCCTGCACCACCGCCCATTTCTTTCATTGGCACATAGCTTCCGATCACATCATATGTGTGATTCGTAACAAGCATTGGAATACCTGCCTGTCCCAGTTTCAAAGTTAATACTCTGAATGCACCTTTGATCAATTGGGATTTGGTCATGTCCCTGACCTGCTTATCATTAGAGATGTCTTCCATCTCTTTTGTTGTACTAAGCATACCAAGAGAGTCAAGAACAAACATCATTGGTTGTCTTGATTCTTTTGGTTCCTTCATGTACTTGTCAACAATCCTTACTGCCTGAGTTCTAAACTCTTCTATCGTAGCAACAGGAAAGATTACCATGCGACTGGCATCTATACCTCTGCTCTCGATCATCTCTTTGCTTATAGCAGACTCAGACTCAAAATAAATGACCCCACCAGTAGGATTATTATTAAGAAAGGAACGCACAACACTAAGGGCAAAAAAAGTTTTTCCAGTACTTGATTCACCAGCGAGGGCTGTAACCTTGTTGGAAGGAATACCGCCAAAAAGAGACCCACTAACAACAGCATTAAAGATGTGTGACCCAGTATCAACAAACGAGGTAACGTCACCTGCGGCAACACCATCTGAAACAATACTAGCGAATTCATTTCCACTGTCCTTAATTACACTATCTAGAAAACCCATCGGTTACCTCACTTTCATACATTCTAACATAGTCATGGTCTTTCGACAACAACTTGGCATAAGCCCTTGCGGTTTCTTCTTCCTCAAAGACTTTGATTTGTTCAGCATCAAGTGCTTCCACTTGTGCGTCTTGATATGTAACTGTCCACACTGTTTTACTCATTCAAAGAAAGCTCCTATTTTTATTCGTTTGTTGTGCTCCCACCCTACACAGTTTAGCACATTTTTCAGGGGATCCAAGAAGCATTTCTCAAATTGTTTTTGATAGTTAACATACTTCTCTACCCCAAACTCACTTGGAAGATCTCCAAAGAAACTAATGGCATCCTCATGAAGTGGATTAGGTGTCTTAAGATACATGTACTTGATCTTTTCTCCCTCTTGTATAAAGGGATACTTATGTTGTACCTTATGCTTTTTAATGTAGTGGTTGTACAGTAAAGATCCTCTTACATGGATTGGTGTTCCTTTACCGTAGATTTGTGTTGGGTGACTGTACTTGGCAAGTCCGTTGACTCCTCTTGGGAAAGCAATGGTTTCGTATGGCTGCTTTCTTGTCTCTGCTCTGACCTCATCGATAAAAGAGATAAGCTCATCATTTGTTTTGCCGACAATGATCTTAAAAGCTGCATATAATTTATCCCTAAAGTATTGTGGTACAGATGATCTTGCTGTTTCCAATCCCATGATTTTCATCTTGGGTTCTTTATATCTGACTCCTTCTGAATCCCAGACATTTAATATGTATCTCTTCTTGGCAGTCCATATACCACGATCAGCAATGTTCTCCCTCTTCATGATCATTTTTTGATCATACGCAGAAACATACGCTGCAAGCTCCTCATACGAGGAGTCAATAAACGGTTCCAACTTATCTTGGCAGATCTTATCAAGTAAGGCCACGATCCTAGCCTTATCACTAGACTTATCACTAAAAAATTTATCAACAAGAGGTCCAAGATTAAGATAGATTGAGTCGGTATCTGATGCAATGACGTAATCTATGTCTTGACTTTGTAACAATCTATTTAGGTAAGCATTCATCTTATTCTCTATCCACCTGATAGAAACTTGACCAGATAGAGTGATAGCCTCAGCATTTGCAAGACGATAATACCTAAAATGCTCGTTGCCGATAGCACCATAAGCACTGTTAAGAGATATCTTCTTTGCCATCTGTATGTTGTTACATCTAGCAATCTCTTTCGTGAGTTCAACCGATGGATTCTTCTCATATTCCTGCTTCGCCTTAATCATTTTCTTTTTGAATATGACCCTAGAGTCATACATCTTCTGCATCATCTCTGGAAGAAATCCATGCACATCCTTTCTGTACTGTGCTCCATTGGCACACACAGCATACTCACCATCTATCTCTACCTCTTTGTTCAGAATCCGTTCAACGCTCGTGCTGGAATGTCTAGTCTCCCTGAGGGTCTCTGGTGAGATATTGTATTGCATAATAAGATGAGGGTAGAGGCTATTAAGGTCAAAATTAACCACCCAATCATAGCGTCCTGGTTTCGGTTCCTTGACATATGCTCCTGCGTATTGTGTGCTCTTAGTTGCTTCTTTCTTAGGTGGAATTGCAATCTTCCTTTTATTCAATTCATTGTAGATGTAGTTATCCCACATCCTAACCTGAGAAAAAATATCTTCATAATTTACCTTAGCATCATAGGCCATAGTGAATGCTAAGTCAATCAATTTCATCTTCTCATCTAGTTTATCAACCAACCTAACATCATGGATGTTGTACTCGATAAACTTCTGCCAATCTTTCTCATAGAACTCTTTAAATGTATCAAACTCAGAGTGATCTAACTTCTTCTCTCCAAGTTCAACATTACAAATATGATCTAATCTATAACTCTCTTGATTTGAATAAGTAAACTTCCTATACAACTCAAGATAATCTAATGTTGATATACCAAGTGTGTCTACAGCAAATTGCTTACGACCTCTAATAAAAATCTCACGCTGAGATACCAACCTCCAAGGAGAAAGAAGTTTAACAAACTTCTCTCCTAAAATTCTTTCAACACGATTAGCAATGTACGGCATGTCAAACAACTGTACATTCCAACCAGTAACTATATCGGGGTAATTGTTTGTCCAATAATCCAAGAAGGCATTAAGCATTCCCTCTTCGGATCTGAAGTGCATGTAGTCAACCTCAGGATCTCTGTTAGTGAAAGCCCTTGCTCCCCATACAGTAATCCGTTTAGTAAAGCTGTCCTTGATACTGATCGCAAGGATCTCTTGATCTGCTGATTCAATATTAGGAAATCCGTTTTCTGCTGCTGTCTCGATGTCAATTGTAAAAACACGGATCTTACTGGAATCGAATTTGATCTCATCTTCTGGATGCTGCTCTGAAATATATTGATATAGGAATCTACTATTCCCATAGATATCAAAATCTTCTACTTCTCTATACTGTCTTACAAAATCTCTTGCCTCAGTAATAGATCCAAACTTATGTGGTTCAACACAATCACCTTCTAGTGTCTTCCATTCTGAATAATTTTTACTAGGCAAAAATAGCGTGGGGTTGAAAGGAACCCTCACGCTATATCTGTTACCATTTTCATATCCACGAACTAACAGTCTGTTACCTGCTTGTTCTACACTGGTATAAAACTTCATTCAGTTAACACTTCTGGATTTGCTCCGTAGTACTTGGAAAGGACATCCCTACCAGGCTCTACAAATGTTATTATATCAGAAGATCGCACAACTGTCTCCTTTTTATCCGTAAATGGTAGCCAGTCTGTCAACTGTCCACCTTCCAATAACATTGGTTCTATAAGGATACAATCAGGATCACCAAACTGTGCTCCTTCAATCTCCTCCACCTTCGACATTATCCACTGATCCTTCAGTAGTAGGATCTGCAACTGTGTCTCCCTCTCCTGTTCCTGTTCCGCCATTTGATTCCTCTGTGAATATTTGATCTCTAGTTATACCTGACTTCTCTCCTAATTCTTTAACATATGTTTCAAGAATATTTTCATCAGGGAATGAAGCAGCAATGATGTGTGTTCCAGAAATGACAAATTCACGCTCTGGACTGTACATACACCAACGACTGTATTTAATCGGTAATGTACCATCATCATTTGCTTCACCCAAACTTAGAGTGAATGGTTCAACCATTTTATATCCTATAACCTTCTGCTCTTGATCACGAAGATCAGTGAACAAACAAAGAACTCTTTCTCCTGTAGTAAGAGTTACAATTCTGCAAGGGTGGTTAGTTTTCATTAGTTTCTATCTCTTGTTTTTCTCGGATTTTATTTTCGTAAGCTTGTTGTAATCCAGGTTCAGGATTACTAACTGTCATCACACAGTCGTAAGGTAATTTATATTGGGTATCATTCGAGTATGGATTCCACTTACTAAACCTAACCTTATACTCTGCACCAAGTTGTTCTGTAAGATACTGTGGTTCCTTTGTATCAAGATGTAGAACATATGGTTCTTCCATCATAAGACAAATACCTTTCTTATCTTCTCCTTCCTGATCAAAGATTTCTTTGAGTTCGGTGATAACTCTATCACCAGTTTTCATTGTTATTACTTGGACAGCCATGGCAGTACTTCCTCTGGATTATATTATAACGTAAAGAAGGGGAGCCGTCAAGCTCCCCATTTTATTATGATGCAGATAAGGTCTTGAGTTCCTTACCAAACCAGAGTTTCTTCTTTTGCTCCTCTGGTATGTGCTTCTCTAGTGTTACTGTAAGAAGTCCGTTCTCAAATTGAACATCTTGTACTTCTACACCATCACCTAACTGCCAACCTCTCTCAAAGGATCTACTAGCGATCCCTCTATGTTGGTACTGTTTATTTTCTTTGCTGCTACTCCTTGCTTTAATAGTCAGAACATTTCGTTCTGTTGCGACTTCGATATCATCTCTTGAAAATCCAGCAAGAGCGACTTCCACACTGGTTCTACCATCAGATCTGTTAATGACATTGTAAGGTGGGTAATTCGATCCAGCTCCTGCAAGAGCTTCAAGTCTGTTGAATGTTTCATCAAAACCAAGTGAAAAGGGAGTATAAGCATCCCAAAATGCTGTGGCTGTGTTGCCCATGATTGTGTCCTCCTAAAAGCGACTATGTGATTGGACCCCGAAGGCATCCATAACTAATTATAACACATGTCACATAAAACGAGGATCGGTTTACTCGACTACTTGTTTCTTTCTACCGATATTATATTTGGACTCTAAAGTCCAATCATTTTTCTCTTTAAAAGATAATACTTTTATCTGATTTAATGGTGCTAGATCAGATATTTGTGTTGGAGTTACAATAGTAATCAATCCCCAATCTGCTAACAGTTGAATGATTCTATTCCTTCTCTGTACATCATTAGTAGAAAGATTAGTATTCTTTCCATCTAATGCAAATAATTCTTTGAAGTGTACGATATAATACTTGCCTTGCTTGTGTAGAATATGACAGGATTGATATATCTTCTTTTCTTTCCTAGAAGCGACACCTATTCTTGTTAGTGTCTCTCTTACTTTTAAGAAATCATCTGGTTCACCCAGTGTGACTTCAACCATGTCTGATTGTTTCCACTGTATTTCATTTTCGCCCATTAGTGTTACCACCTTTTCTCAATAGATATGAAATTTTATCTAGTTGATCCTTGGTGAGAATCCTGAGTGCTTGCAGAGCCTTATCATCATTATAACCATAATACTCTTTAACTACATCAAGATAATCAATAGAATCTTTTCTAGTCCAAGGAGAGAATCTCTTCCTAGGTTTCACACTATTTAGTAAAAAATCGTACTGCATATGGTTTGGAATATGAGAATTCTTGTTCATCTCATTGGCATACAATACAGTGTCCGTAAACGATGACAGACATCTATTAATAACATAAGCAGGATATTTTTTAGCAGATGCTATATCATCATGCAATATGTTCTTCTTCGATTGATTGATGCTGTATAGGTAATCTTTTAGTTGGTATGTCATTCCAGTGTCTTATAACGCCAGCAGTAATAAAGCAATTAGTAACAAGGTAAGTAATGAGAATAGTACTGCGAACAATACATACTGCATTATCATACCTTGAAGTCTTAGTATCCGAGAAACTTCCCAAGGCATACTTCCAAGTCCTCCATAATTCAATCATAACGCATTAAGTACCAATGGCAATAGTTGATGCTCACATTGTTGCACTGCTCTATGCAATGTTTCAGGAGTATCACCAGGAAGAATTGGTACTTCTTGTTGTTTTATTATAGCACCTGAGTCAAGGTGTTCGTTGACAAAGTGGACAGTACATCCTGTAGTCTCTTCACCTGCTTTCATTGCTTGTTCAATAGCATGGAGTCCCTTGTACTTAGGAAGTAATGATGGATGTAAATTAATTATTCTACCAGCAAATTCATCACAGAATTTCTTAGAAACTATCTTCATCCATCCTGCCATCACAATCATATCAACTTCATATGCATGAAACAATGCAATGATCTCATCCTCATCTTTACTATAGCATGATTGAACATTCAATCTCTCTGCTCTCCTCTTTGCTTTGCATTTCTTTTTGTTGTACACCATAAGTACAATATCATGTTTAGGACATGAGTGAACTATATTCTCGAAGTTAGTTCCTTCACCAGAACACATAACACCTAGTCTCATTTTTTAAAGACCCCAAGTTGAACTAAAACAAACATAGTTATAGCGGTCCAAATTATAATATATGAAAGATTCATTTTTCTTTAGAGCGATTGATTATTGTAATGAATTTATCATTAGCAAATGTACCAGCGAGACAGACATCTATCTCGTCACCATCTTTCCAGTTGACAGTACCATCCTTCTTTGTATGTTGTAATGCGATAGCAATCTTGTCGATGATCTCTTGTGTTATTCTCATGAGTTTAATACTAATATTAATCTAACAACCATACCTATTACTAATAGGTAGTAGGTCCACATAATTATCATTCCTATTTTATTGTGGCGTGAACCTCTAACATATGGATGAGCACCTACTGGTGATCTATCCCATCCGTCTTGCATGTATTCTTTTGGATCAATCATAATGGTGGATACTCACTTTGTAATTGGACACTATCGTCCATGACTTCAAACTCTTTCATCAAACGCTGGACTTGTTTTCTATCAAGACCAGCGAGTTGTTCACAATTAGATAAGCATTTGTATATACATTCTCTGTCTGAAATGGGTGCTTTAATTTCCCACCCTTGATCATCATAATACTTCTTACCTTTAGTAACTTCTGCCTCTACATGGCCTAAGTCTTGTGCCTTAGAAGGATTCTTATAATTATGTTTAACCATTCTCCCTCCTAGGAATAACAATAGGTTCTTGTTGAGGAAGAGATATCCAATTCATAGAAACACATGTCCTATGAGAATCGGTAGGTAAAACTTCATGCTGTACTAAACCATTAAATGCAATTATCATACCATTCTCAGGAGTAACTTCTACTTGATCTGAAAATCTTATAGGGGAACATCCTTCTTCAACATCAGCATAATAACAAAGAGAAAATGACATTGGCCAATGCCTATGAAGCTTTGTATAATCTCCACTCGAATATTGCACACACCACAAATCAACCAATGCTACTGTAATCGCATTATCTTGAAGATTATGGTAAAGAAAATCAGCACATACTTCTATAAGTGGATTGAATCCTTCTTCTTTCTTATGAGCATCCCAAGTACTATGCCATGCATTTACATTACTTGTATTTGAATCAGGATATTTCTTTCTGTAATCTTGAATCAATTCCTTGACTTTCAAATCTTTCCAATAAGGATAGATCCCATGAATAACATTCATGGGTTCCATAACTGTATGATGTGTTACCTTATTTGAATGTGGCATTGACACTTACTACTCTGGCATTTGGGTTTCTAGCAAGAGCAACTTGTCTTGCTTCTTGGTAGTTGCGAGCCTGTACAGTCTCAACAAAGACTGTTCCAGATACAATGAGTTTAACTTCACACTTCATAGTTTGTAAGGACTAACTCCTTCCTTGATGCTTGATCTGTATTATAGCACCCTACAGACCTCATGGTGTAAGTGTGTGCAAATTCCGCAGCTGTCCACTCCTTGAAACGATTCTTAACAATCTGATCAGAATTATAAGAGATCAGCATAGGTGAACAATAACCGTCACAGACCTGAGCAAATACATCATGATCAAATTTCTTATGAAGACCACCCTTTCTCCCATAGAGATTATCTTTGATATCATATGGTGGATCAAGATAAATGAATACATCTTTCTTATCCCATAGCATTTCTTCATAAGAAAGGTTTGTTATTCTCCAGTGCTGAATCAACTCTGAATATTCTGGCAACCTATCAATTCCCTTAAGGGAGAAATTTGACTGGGATGCTTGGGGTGAGAAGGAAGAGGACTCTGTGAGGCCAGAGAAGCTACATTTATTAACAATAAAGAAACTAACAGCACGGCTGAAAGGTGATGACCGTCTGTAATCTTCTCCCAAATAGTTCTTTGATTCATTAAATAAACCTCTTGCTGTTTCTGGTTCTGGATTCTCTTCTTTGAGTCTTCTGATTTCCTTTGTAAGTTCATCACCATTATGTTGTAATTGTGTCCAGAAATCAAATAAAGGTGTGTACAAATCATTCACCCAAATACTAAGGTCTGGATACCTTTTAGTAATTGCTATTGCTACTGATCCACCACCAAGAAAAGGTTCTCGAAATTCCTTATAGTTACCAAGGTCAGGAATAAACTGAAATAATTTAACCACTGCTCTAGACTTTCCACCTGGATATCTTAAAGGAGTCTTTAATGATTTTGTTGTTGCAGCCATGTTTAAAAATGATTTACTACTATGTTCGTTGTTATTACAATTCTCTCTTCATCTGATTCATTAGGTTCAGATGCATGGTTAGTATGTCCAGGAAATATTAAAAAATCTCCTGTCTCTACAGGTATAGGTTGTAGATAGTTTCTCCAAGGACCAGGAGTTCTGTTTAAATCTTTAGACCTAACTAAAAAACTTCCACCATTCTCAGGAACCTTCAGATAATATGCACAAACAAATGAAACTTTATCTCCATGACTATGCTCTATAGTTCTACCACTTTTATAATGAATATTAAACCATGAGTTCTCAATTAAAAAAAGTTTATCTGTTGGAAAGAAACCATCAGTATACTTAATCCAATGAAATCCAGTATCCTCTACTGGTTCTAAAGTATGATTCTTAACCCTAGGAGACTGATTGATTTCAAAATAAATCCCTTCTATTGCTTTATAAAGATGCGAATAGAAAGGAATAAGTTCTTCAAGTTTATGTGGACGGTACTGAGAACAAGCAACTGTAGAAAAAGAATCTCCTGTTTCTAAAGAAGATCCTAATTCCTTATCCTTCCTCAACATCTCAATGGTATCTCTAATCTCACCATAGTTCTTTGGAGGAGTAAAGTTACCCTTCCACATATAAGGAGTCTCTACTAGGACAGGATTAATCACTTGAATTCACAACTCATCATAATTTCTGTAAGACATGCTAACATATTAATCTCCTGATCAGGAACAATTGTTATGTCTTTCATATACTTTGCAATAATAAGAACTGCTTCAGGGATAGAAGTAGGTTGTAATACACCATACAAACTATCATAGATCTTTCTCATTACCATACTTGGATCATTATCCAAGTGCTGTACTACCCACACCTTAACACTCTTAAAGTCTTTCTTCTTTAATGCTACTAACAGAGATTCAAAATTAGTGTCAGCAACATCAACGAGGATAGCAGCATCAATGGATCCAGCAGCAGAATACCGTTGACACTCATTAATAAGCCTACGCCAATCAGGATAGTACCTTTTAATAAGTTTCGCCAGAACCTTGTCTTCAAATTTAACTTCTTCATTCTTTAATATCCATCTAAGACGGTCAAAGAATTGACCTTGTAATGCTACAGACTTACCATTGTTAACACGAAAATCAACCACTGTACATCTTGAATGTAATGGTTCAATAATTCTATTAATAAAATTACAAGTAAATATAAACCTACAATTACTATGGAACTCCTCCACAGCAGCTCTGAGAGAGAGTTGAACATCGTTGGTTGTGTTATCTGCTTCATCTATAATGACGACCTTGTGGGACGCTCCAGAGGTCAGTGAGACCGTTGAAGCAAATGTCCTGATCCTGTTCCTAACAGTATCAAGGAATCTACCCTCATCAGATCCATTGATTATAATATAAGACGCTCCTATCTCATCACACAATGCTTTCGCAATGGTGGTCTTACCAACACCAGCAGATCCTGTAAGTAAAAGGTTTGGTAATTCTTTCTGATCTACAAATCCTTGGAAGACATTCTTGATACTGTCAGGTAAAATACAATCTTCAACAATGGTTGGACGATACTTCTCAACCCATAAAAAATCATTGTTCACTTCGGTAATGTACCTCCTTCATGTAAATCTTTTATAGGAAATGTAATCATCTTCTCCCAAGGAGAATAGTTATCAAAGAGAACTGCTGCGTTAGTACCACTAATTCTCTGAACGAATCCAACATACCCACAATATATGGAAGTGGGATTCTTAATGGTTACTGTAGTTCCTGGTAAAATCATTAAGGCTCCAGTGCAATATAATAAGTTAGATCATTCGCATCTTGTGAATAATCATTGGGTAAACGCTTCCATGATTTAAGCATCTTCCATTCTGAAATAAGATTCTTAGATACTTTAACCTTATAATCACCTGTTAACAAGCGAATGTTTTCCATCTTAACATCTAGTTCATAATCACCAGTGCAATCTCCGTTGACATCTATCCTATAAGAATTACTAGTATCATTCTCCTTATCTCTAAGAAGCAATCTAATATTATTATCCCTAGACTGGAATGTCAAGTCTGGAGAAAGAAAAACTCCAGATGCTTTCCATAAGGAGTTAACATCATTACCATCAATCTCAAATTCTATATCAGAACCAGGGAAATTAACATTCTTATCTGGTGCTGACTTCAATGTAATCTCAGGGTCAGAGAAATAATACTTGACCGATCTCTTGCGGCATGATATCTTTACATGATCTTGTGAAGAAAAGTCCAAAGATATCGGATCATTAGGATCAGTTCTAAGAAGATTAATACCACCTAGGAATTGACCTAGATCATATATTGCAAAGTCAATAGGCCATGTTTCCTCACTAGTAAACTTAGCAAGAATGTTCTCAGCATTACTAATAGTTCTTACTGTATTTCCTGCTTTGAATACTATCGAAGAATTAATAGTAGAAAAATTACTAAGAATAGTTTCTGTTATTTTAGTTAAGGTAACGGTCATTTGTCATAATCAACGGTGAATGCAGTCGGGTTCGCTGCGAGGGAACGATCAGCAGCTTCTCGCTTATCGTTAAAGTGTAATAGTAGGAGACCATAATGAATAATCTTTATGATGTCCTTGCGTGCAGATCCTTTACGATCATAGCGTGATGCATATTTTAGCACATTACTTCTGCAAAATGCTTCTGCGTCACCAACTGAATCAATCAAATCAAGAGTCTGAACATTTCCTACAGAGTAGTGTCCTCTGTAGGTTTGTCCAATATAATCTTGAATCTCCTTCAGTAATTCATCTTCATTATATTTCATATTCATTAACAACTCCTTTCTTCTGCCAACTGATTCTTAAGAAATATCTGTCTCTCTTCATCCTGTACCACTTCAATCTTCATAGTCTTCTTGGGTTTTGATGGATGTTGCTTTCCAGATTCACAAGAGAAATAATCCCTTGTCCTTTTAACCTTGCGGTAAAGAGATCTATCCACTTCCCATCTACCTTCCTCTACATTCGTAACAAACTCTGTCATAAACTTCTCTGCATTCTTCACATGCGAGTGAGTAAGAATTGTCTTTATTGCTTTAGCCATAATAATAAAATCAGTTTGGATAATAAAGAGAAGAGATTAACTCTCTTCTCCTGCAAGATTTACATCAGCATCTACTTTGTCATAGAGTTCCAAGAATGATTGCTTAGTCTCTTCATCAAAACGATTGACACAAACCTTGATTGACTTCAAACGATCATTCCAAATTGCGAATGCACGAATGATATGAACCAATCTACGAGTTGAAATAACCTCATCAATGCCACCATCCTTAAATGTTCTACGAATGATGTCTGCCCAATTAGCAAGACTTTCACAGAACTGTTCGTCTAGTACACCAAGGTTACCAGATACCTTCTTCAGTATCTTGGTCTCAATAGACACTGTAGGATACTCTTGCTCAAATGTCAAGGCAAATCTTTCAAGGAATGCTTCATTCAATACATTAGTACCGATGAATCTACCGTCATCACTGCCTTTACCCTTAGTGTTTGCAGTAGCAATGATATTAAATCCTGACTTTGGTTTTACAAATCTACCTACTTTCTTAAGGAACACACCTTTACCTTCAAGTATGGATTGGAGACATAGGACTTTGTTGCTTGCCAAGTCAACCTCATCGAGTAGCAAGATAGCTCCTCTTTCAAGTGCTTCCACGACAGGTCCGTTATGCCAAACAGTTGCCCCATCGACAAGACGGAAACCACCAATAAGATCATCCTCATCTGTCTCTATGGTAATGTTAACTCTAATTAATTCTCTACCAAGAGCAGCACATGCTTGCTCTACACTAAAGGTCTTACCATTACCTGATAGACCAGTAATGAATGTAGGATAGAACATACCTGACTGAATTATTTTCTTAACATCAGAGAAGTTACCAAACGGTACATAGTTTGGATCTTTGTCTGGTATAAGATTCTCTTCTACAGCAGGTATTGCTGGTAGTCCCTCATAGACTCTCTCTAGTTTCTCTGCAACAGTAAGGTTCCATACACCACGAGTAACTTTCTGAAACTGTGGAAGTTTATTAATTCTTTTAGCAACACTTTGTGGTCTTACACCAAAGTGTGTAGCAGCACCTTTGACTTGATCACTAGTAACTGTTTCACCATCACTTGATAGGAAAGTAATCAAATCTTCATCAGTGAATTTTTTGTCGAATGCCATTTCAGTATTTGTTTTGTATGTACTAAGTATAATGGGTATTGAATAGAATGGGGAAGATAGTGGACACTTCCCCAACTGGTTACGCTATGTGCGAAACAAATGAGTTAAGAAGCTTCTTGTTGGTGGACTTACTCTTAAGCATCTTCTTGAATGCTCTAGTAATTTGTGCTTTAGTTGCATCCTCCTGTACTTCAAACTCATTATCATCCTCAAGATCTTTTGAGGAGATAGCATAAAGAGCAGTATATCCTTTAGGGAATGGAAGAATAGCAGACTTCTCTTTTCTCCACTGTTTCTGTACTTCCTCATAGTGTGAGTAGTCAGCAAATCTAGCAACGAATTCAGATAGTCTCTTGGCAGGAAGAATACGGAATCCTATTACATTCACACCAGGATTTCTATCACGAAGTTGCTCAATGAATGTAGCAGTACAAGTATTCCATCCATCCATCTTACTATAAACTCTTCCAGTCTTACGATCTCTTAGTTGAACATAACCATAATCAAGACTACGAGCAGATATATAATCCTCACGATCTATTCTCTCAACGAGACAACCATAAGAAATACTATTTGCTTCACCATCAGTCAAGATACAAGTATTAACTTTATGAAGATCATTCTGCTTTTTGAACTGAGGAATGATATAGTTAAGAAGAACAATTGCTTCATTCAATGGAGTTCCAGAAAGACTTAATCCTGGTGTGTATTGATAAGAAGTCTTGTTGCAAAAACTATATGCTTCTCTGAAGAAGTTTCTGCACTGTCTCTCATAATCCTTAGGATTAGAACGAGAAGAAACAAAGTTAACTAAATGGAATCCACCTTCATTCAAATGAATTTCATTTCTAACTAAATTTCTATCATCTCTACTATTACCATACCATCCATAATAATGTTCAATTGGTTCTCCACTCTTGATAGCACGCTCTGCTATCTGCCACTCATTTGTGAAGGCATATACTTCAAATGGGATCTGAACTTTCTTACAGAATGCAGTTAAGTTAAGAAGTTGCTTAACAGTAGCAAGTATTTCATACTGCATAGAACCTGACCAATCAAGAACAAAGATCATACCGTGATTCTTACCATCAGGAACAATGTTTATTCTCTTGAATAGATCATCATTGTACTTGTAAGTGTGAAGATTTTTTGTATCTAATACACCAGTTCTTGCTGTAGAAGATCTTGCATATGCATCAGCAGACTTACGACACTCAAACTCTTTAACAAGATAGTTAACTTCTTTCTTGTTCTCATTACGAAATTCTTGATACTCACGATCAACATCTTCGTAGTATGCCATCCATCTATATTCTGGATCTTCTGGTGGTTCCTGTTCACCTGCATTCTCATCAATCCAGTCATGAACTACTTTCCAATCAACCACAAACTTATCAAGATCAACCTTCTGAGGAATCTCAACATAAGTTATTTCTCTACCATTGTGAGAAGGTTGAGTTAAGTCTCTTGTCTTTCTATCAAACTTCTCTTGAGTGCTACCTTCTTCGTGATGCTCACCACCACCTTCTGAAAAACTAGGTGTATCTAATTGAGCAGGATCATCACTTGGAGATGATGAAGGTGTTTGATATTCTTCATCTATCTCTTCTCCTTCTTCATCTTCACCTTCTCCTGCTGTTGGAACCTCAAGTTTTCCATCACCATCGGGAGAAGATGGTTGTTGATTCTGTAATTGCTCCTGTTCTGCTTTCTTCTTACCTTCTATAAAGGTATGAATATCTTCAGCAAGGCTTAATACATCTTCAAATGTTTCAGTGGTCTCTGCTCTTGTTACAAATACTTTCTCATCATCTTCAAAAGGAATCATAGCAGCAGCACCAACCTTATAATATAGGTTGATACGATCAATAAGAGAAAACTGTGTTAAATCCTCATCTTGAATCTCAAAAAAGTCTAATGCATTAAGTTCAGCATATCCACCAGCAAAGCTCTTACGAAGACCAGGATACTTACGCTTCATTAATTTCTCAATTCTTACATCCTCAACAACATTAACATAAGGTTGAGGTGCTTTAAAATCTCTAGGATCATCATTAGGTGTGAACAGTGCGTGTCCAACCTCATGACCAACAAGCATATCATATACAATGCTGCTTGCTTTATCCCAGTTAGGTAGG
>Ga0310344_10001969_pt1 | contig 15567 bp, 17 predicted proteins | sample HC15DNA20200_MG_FD_203801 | JGI IMG/M metagenome (GOLD analysis project Ga0310344, IMG submission 203801) | Marine microbial communities from station ALOHA, North Pacific Subtropical Gyre - HC15-DNA-20-200_MG | ecosystem: Environmental > Aquatic > Marine > Oceanic | place: Pacific Ocean: North... | reverse complement strand
AATAGTCTCTGTTAGTCTCAGACAGTCTCAAAACATTATCAATCTTAACTTTCTTATTTAACCACTCAATTAATGTTAGAAATCAAGGCAAATTAATTTGTGTGAACTGGAGGATGACTGGAGGACAGAGAGATAAAATCTGTTAAGATTAGATTCACTAATATACTAACTAGAGTTTCAATAATTTATTTTCTATACTGGTTTATAAAAATTTTATATAAAAACCATGGATAACTTTTCAGGGATACAATTTCAGGAACTAAAATTTCTTAATGAACTTTTAGATCAAGTCATAATTTTAGACAAAAAAAAAAACATTTGCTGTTCTAATATTAGTGCTCAAAAAAGATTTGGATCTGATTTGGAGGGTAATAATATTTCTAGCGTTGTTCGAGACCATAAACTTATTGAAGCAATTGATAAAGCCGTCAAGACTAATCAAACTAACATTGTGGACATAGAAACTAAATTGCCAAATTTTCAATATTATAAAATTAGTGTAATACCCGGACCATCAAAAATATGCAATCAAGAAGATTCCGTAATAATTTTTTTTAAAGATTTGACAGATATCATCAAGGTTCAGAAATTAAAGTCAGACTTTGTTGCAAACGTCTCCCATGAACTTAGAACACCACTTCAAAGTATAAAACTTGGATTAGAAACTATAAATAATGGACACGCCGCAGACGACGCTGAAAGTCAAAAAAAAATTCTACCGTTAGTGCTGCAACAAGTAACAAGAATGGAAAATATTGTTAACGATCTTTTGTCTTTATCCCGAATTGAACTACAAGAACACGTAAGGCCTAATGATAAAATTGATATCAATGAAATAATTTCACATTCAGTAGATCTGCATCAAGAGATCTTAAAAAAGAAAAATACTATTTGTACAATTGACCAGCAAACAAAAGATTCAATAATTAATGGCGATAGAAATCGCTTAATAGAAGTATTCAATAACCTTATTGACAATGCAATTAAATACAGTGAAAAAAATAAAAAAATAACCATCACAACTAGATCAGATGATAAAAATTTAACAGCCATAGTGAAAGATGAAGGAATAGGTATTTCAAGAGAAAACTTACCTCAGATTACTGAAAGATTTTTTAGAGCAAATCCTGCTAAAAGTAAGGAAGTTGGTGGCACTGGCCTTGGTTTAGCTATAGTTAAACATATTGTGAGTCAACACCGTGCAGAAATGAATATTTCCAGCGAAGAAAATAAAGGAACTACAATTTCTATAAATTTCCCTAAAAGCTAATTAATTCAACCATAAAGTTAGCTTTGTAACAAAACTTTAATATTTTCTTAATAAAATCAAAATTTATTTAAGGTACTTACAGCTTATTAAAAAAAAAGGAGAAAATATGAAAATATTAAAAAACATTACAGCAGTTTTGGTGATGCTTTCTTTTGCATCTTACGCACAAGCAAGAGACCAGATTAAAATTGTTGGCTCATCAACAGTATATCCATACGCTACAGTGGTAGCTGAGCAGTTTGGAAAAAAAGGTAGTTTTAAAACACCTGTTATTGAAAGTACAGGAACTGGCGGAGGCATGAAATTATTTTGTGCTGGCATAGGTGTTAATCACCCAGATATAACAAATGCATCTAGAGCAATAAAAACAAAAGAAAAAGCTTTATGTGAGAAAAACGGAGTAAAAGATATTATCGAAGTAGTAGTAGGTAATGATGGAATTACTTTTTCTCATTCCGTAAAAGCACCTGATGCTGACTTTACGAAAGAGCAGCTATGGAGAGCCTTAGCGGCAAAAGTAGATGTCGATGGTAAATTAGTTGAAAATCCATATCAAAAGTGGAGCGATATTGATGCAAGTTTACCAAATAAAAAAATCGAAATTCTTATAGCACCCCCAACTTCAGGAACAAGAGATGCGTGGAACTCTTTAGTAATGAACAAAGGTTGTTCAAAAGTAGCCAAATCATTATTTGGTGATAAAGCTAAAAAAGAGTGTGTAAAAATGAGAGAAGATGGTTATGCAGTTGAAGCAGGTGAAAACGATACTTTAATCGTACAAAAGCTTTCTGCTAATCCTGATGCCTACGGTTTTTTTGGTTATAGTTATTTATTAGCCAACAAAGATAAAATTAAAGCAGCAGCAGTTAACGGAGTAAAACCTTCTTTAGAAGGAATTCAAGACTACTCTTATCCAATTGCTAGACCGCTATTCTTTTATGTGAAAAAAGCTCATGTTGGAGTTGTGCCAGGCTTAAAAGAATTTTTAGCTGAGTTCACTTCACAAAAAGCTATGGGATCTAGAGGATACTTGACTGATATTGGTTTAGTCCCTTTAGCTAGTGATAAATATAAAATTACAAGAACAGCAGCAAAAGACTTAGTTACAATAACCCTCAAATAAAGTTGTTAATTAATGAGAAAAAAGGCCGAGTATTCGGCCTTTTTTTTTTGCTCTCAATTATAAGTTTCAAAATTTAACAAATTTGTAACATTACTCATCTAAGTAAAGGCATGAATTCTTTGATTGCAGCAGTAATCTTAACCCTTTGCTTATCAAGTTATTTTTTTGGTCGATCAGAAGCCCGGAAACTAGTAACTAAAAATATTAAGCTTAAAGCCCTGCCTGCTTATTACGGATACTATTTATCTTTATGGTGTGGTTTACCTGCTTTAATCATTTTTGGATGCTGGTCTTTATTTGAACCAACAATAATTAAAATTTTAATACTAAATAATTTTCCGCTGATAGAGTCCAAAGATTTATTTTATGAGCAAACATTATCATTTTTTAATGGAAATTTTTCAGGTGAAATAACGAGTGAAATTAAAGCAGCTTCCATTCAATATGCATCCATCGAAATTATTGCTCAAAATTCTAAAATTTTAATTATTACTGCTGCTTTAGTTGGCTCATTAACATTTGCCTATAAAAAGATTAAACAAAATAATAAAGCTAGAGACGATGTTGAAATAATCTTAAAAATTTTATTATTTACTTCTTCACTTGTAGCGATATTAACCACCCTAGGAATAATTACATCTCTATTATTTGAAAGCTTAAAATTCTTTTCAACAATTAATATATTTGATTTTCTATTTGGAACATCCTGGAGTCCACAGCGTGCATTTGTAAGGGATGCCTCAGCTATAACTCCTGAAGAGCTTTTAGAATTACAAGACGCATTTGGTTCAGTGCCTTTATTCGCTGGGACAGGCTTTATAGCTTTGATCGCAATGAGTGTGGCAGTACCAATAGGTTTATTTTCTGGAATATATTTAGCTGAATATGCTTCCTCAAAAGTAAGAAAATACTCTAAACCAGTTATTGAAATTTTAGCTGGTATACCAACTGTAGTTTATGGTTTTTTTGCAGCACTTACAGTCGGTCCTTTTTTTCGAACTCTAGGAGAAAGCTTGGGGCTAACAGTATCTTCTGAAAGCGCACTAGCAGCTGGGCTTATAATGGGCATTATGATTATTCCATATATCTCATCATTGTCCGATGATGTTATTAATTCAGTTCCTCAATCTTTAAGAGAGGGTTCTTATGCAATAGGTGCAACTAAATCTGAAACTATTAAAAAAGTTGTTATACCTGCTGCGTTGCCAGGAATTATTGGTTCAATTCTTTTAGCAGTCTCAAGAGCTATAGGAGAAACTATGATCGTAGTTATGGCTGCTGGATTAGCTGCAAACCTAACAATTAACCCATTAGACTCCACTACAACAATTACAACTCAAATTGTGATGATCCTCGTTGGAGATCAAGAATTTGATAGCCCTAAAACGCAAGCAGCATTTGCGTTAGGACTAACATTATTCATCGCAACATTATTTTTAAATTATATCGCTTTGAGAGTAGTAAAAAAATATAGAGAGAAATATGACTAAAGAAGAAAGATTAAAAAAAAGATATAGAGCCGAAAAACGATTTCAAATGTATGGACTAATTTCGGTTAGCTGTGCTCTTATATTTGTTTTAATTTTAGTTCAGAATATATTTTCAAAAGGTAGCTCTGCATTTAGCAGAACAATGATTGAGGTGCAGGTAAATTTTGACTCAAGTCTTTTAGGCCTTGATGGACCAGTAACCCAAAAGTCTCTTAAAGATGCAGAATTTTATGATCTTGCTGTTGAAAGTTTGCTTAAGATATATCCAAGTAAAGATACAAAAGAAGAAAGACAAGTTTTAAGATTATTCAGCCCAGACTATGAGTATGAAATAAAAGATTATTTAATTAAAAATCCGAACAAAATTGATCAAATAGTTCCTGTAAAAATTACTGCTTCAGATGATATTGATCAACTTAACAAAGGGAATTTTCCAAGAGATTTACCTGAAGATAGAAGGAGAGTTTCTAACTATCAATTAAATATTTACGACAACCTAGTGGAAGAAGGGAAGATTGATAAGAAATTTAATAATTATTTTTTCTCTAAAGGAGATTCAAGAGACCCAGAATTGGCCGGCATAGGGGGTTCGTTAATGGGATCATTTTTTACAATTATAATTTGTTTAGCGCTATCATTTCCAATAGCAATAATGGCTTCAATTTATCTAGAGGAATTTGCTCCAAAAAATAAGATAACCGATTTCATTGAGATAAATATAAATAACTTAGCAGCAGTTCCATCAATTGTTTACGGATTATTAGGATTAGGAATTTTATTAAGTGTAATGGAATTTCCAAGGTCAACTCCATTAGTTGCAGGAATTACTTTGTCTCTTATGACGCTTCCAAGAATAATTATACCATGTAGAGCTTCGCTAAAAGCAGTTCCACCTTCAATAAGAGAAGCAGCCTTATCTGTTGGAGCTTCAAAGTTTCAAACAGTATTTCACCATGTGGTTCCACTAGCAATGCCAGGAACATTATCTGGGACAATTATTGGTTTAGCTCAAGCTTTAGGTGAAACTGCTCCTTTAATTTTAATTGGAATGGTCGCTTTCGTAGTAGATATACCAAGTACGCCAGTTGATCCTTCAGCATCTCTACCTGTACAGGTGTATTTATGGTCCGAACAAGCTGAAAGAGGATTTGTGGAAAAAACATCAGCAACAATTATGATGTTACTAGGCTTTCTTATTGTAATGAATTTCATAGCTGTTTATCTTAGACAAAAATTTGAAAAAAAATGGAATTAAATAACTCAAAAATAAAAATTAAAACAAAAAACTTAAATGTTTACTATGGAGCTAAACAAGCTTTATTCGACATTAATTTAGATATTAACCAAAAAGAAGTAACAGCATTAATTGGGCCATCTGGTTGCGGTAAATCTACATTTATTAGATGTATAAATAGAATGAACGATGTAATTGATATTTGCAAGGTAGAAGGATCAATTCAATTAGATGGAAATGAAATTAATGAAAAAAAAGTAGATGTAGTTACACTAAGAGAAAAAGTTGGCATGGTGTTTCAAAAACCAAATCCTTTTCCAAAAAGTATTTATGAAAATATTGCCTACGGTCCAACTATTCATGGTGTTGCTGAAAATAAAGATAAAATGGATGAGATTGTAGAAAACAGTCTAAAAAAGGCTGCACTATGGGAGGAAGTTAAAGATAGATTAAATGAGCCAGGTACCAGTTTGTCTGGTGGACAACAACAAAGACTTTGCATTGCGCGAGCATTATCAGTAAGCCCAGAGGTAATTTTAATGGACGAACCATGTTCTGCATTAGATCCAATAGCTACAGCAAAAATAGAAGAATTGATTGATGATTTAAAAAAAAGTTACACAATAGTAATTGTTACTCACTCGATGGCACAAGCTGTCAGAGTTTCACAAAAAACAGGTTTTTTTCATCTTGGAAAAATTATAGAAGTAGACTCAACTGAGAAGATATTTAAAAACCCAGATAAGAAGATGACACAAGACTATATAACAGGGAGATTTGGATAGATGTCTGAAACAGGCCATACAGTAAAATCATACGAAGAGGAGATGCAAAGTCTTAACGATAATCTCGTTATGATGGGCAGCTTAACTGAAAGTCAAATGGCAGATGCGATGAGCGCTGTTATTAAGGTAGATAAAGAGTCAGTTGACAAAATCGTCAAGAGTGATGGGAAGATTAATGAATTAAGGTCAATAATTGATAATCAAATAACAACTGTACTAGTAAAGAGAGCTCCTATGGCTGTAGATTTAAGGATTACAATTTCAACAATGAAAATTTCTCATGATTTAGAGAGAATAGGTGATCTTGCTAAAAGCGTTGCTAAAAAAGTAAAACCTTTACCAGTGGATTTACCAGACGAATTGACTGCTAGTTTAAGAAGACTTGGAGACTTAGTTCAAAAACAATTAAAGGATGTTTTAGACGCCTATCTTAATAAATCAAAAGAAAAAGCGATAGAAATTTGGAGAAAAGACGAACAAGTTGATGATCTTACAAACTTAGCAATGAATGAAGTAGCTACATACTTACAAAAAGATAAAAAAAATTTAGAAATGGCTACGCATTTATTATTTGTTACAAAAAATATTGAAAGAGCAGGAGATCATATAACTAACATTGCTGAGTCTCTTTATTATTTAATTGAAGGTGAGTATCTTAAAGGTGCAAGACCAAAAGGCAAACCAGTAGAAAGTGAATGAGTGCTCATATTTTTGTTGTTGAAGACGAAAAGCCAATTTTAACTTTACTTACATACAATCTTGAAAAAGAAGGATACAAAGTTTCTTCTAGTTCTAATGGAGAGGAAGCACTTTCTTCAATCAAAGAAAAAAAACCAGATCTTATTTTATTAGATTGGATGCTACCTGATTTATCAGGAATAAAGATTTGTCAATATTTAAAACAAGATGAAAAAGTAAAAAACATTCCCATAATAATGTTAACAGCTAAGGGTGAAGAGGAAGATAAAGTTAAAGGGCTTAATACAGGAGCAGAAGATTACATGACAAAGCCTTTTAGTTATCCCGAGTTACTTGCAAGAACTAAAGCTTTATTAAGAAGGGTCAAACCAAATGTGGTAAGTGATGAAGCGATCTATCTCGATCTTAGAATAGACAGAGAATCTATGAAGGTTTTTAGGAAAGAAAAAGAAATCACTTTAGGACCTAAAGAATACAAACTTTTAAATTTTTTAATTAAACAACCAAAGAGAGTTTACTCTAGAGATCAATTATTAGAACATGTATGGGGAGATGATATTAATGTCGAGTCCCGAACAGTTGATGTGCATATTACCAGATTGAGACAAGCTATTAATATTGAAGGAACAAAACCTCTTATTAGAACCGTTCGATCTGCTGGTTATTCTTTAGAAAATTGATAAATAAACTCCTATAAAATATGGGAAGACTAGAAACAGACTAGAAACGAGAGAGATAAATTAATTATTTTTGCCACTTTAAAACTCTTGTGTATTAATATACCAACTCCTAATTTCTAACTCTATCTAGAGCACTTTCAAAAGGTTGATGATAATTTCTTTCAATCTTCCGCAGCTCTTGCAGCTCCTTTGGATTTCCTTTTCTAGCTTCTTCCTTTGCACTTTCCATCATCACATCCCAAGTAGATTTTCTTTTTATTTGTTTAGGAGTTTCGGGATCCATTGTTGTAAAACCGCCTGCGCTAGATTGATCAACCATTATTTTTTTACCTTTAGATATGGCATCAGGAATTGAACTCTCAAAACCAGCTTCGGCTAATTTAAAATCTACTCTTGGAACTTTGCCCTTTGCATCCTGTTTAATTCTATCCATGAACGCTTTATTTTTTTGCATGGAATTATATCGAGGCTGCGCTCTATACTTATCTAACTTTCTATCCATCGTTAAAGCATCGTCAGCTTCATCTTTAATAGGTTTAAGAATTGCCTGTATATCAGCAGACTTAATTAATGGATCTAAAGTGTATGGAATTTCCGTTGGCCGCGCTTCATTTGTAACGCCTAATTTTTTTAAAATAATTTCTCTCGATTTCTTTTCAGCTTCTATTTCTTCATCAAACTTTACGGGTGGAAGTAGGCTCCGAATGCCTTGATCATAATTCATTTTTTCTTAACACCTAATTTTTCTAGCATGTATTCCAGTTGCTCTCTTTCAGCATCAGACATTTGGTTGAGCTGCAGCATCAACTTAAATGGATCTACCGGTTTAGGTTTATCATCGTCGGCAGAACCGCCATCGGCTAATTTGACTTTGTAAACTCGGTCAATAACTTCGTCTAATAAATCTTTTAATTCGTCATCGTCTAAATTTTTTAATTGATCAGGGGTGTACACCGGCGACAGCATTTCTAATAACTGTTCTCTCGATGCTATCTTTTTTGTATCCAGCTTCGGTTTTTCTGTTTCGTAATTTAATCTTTTTTCAATCATAATTTTTGTAACTACAGCCAATGCACACTCTTTGCAGTAAGTGCTCGACTACATTGGCTGCAGTGGACTTATTACTATTAATGTTCTTAATAATTATTTGATCTGTTGCTTTATGTGATTTCTGATGTGATCACAGAAACTCATTTGAAATAAAATTTTTATAATATTTTTGGGGTCTACGAATGAGAGTAAGTTAGTATTATAGGTTAGAGTAGAAGCAACTCTTTTCGATTTTCAGGTGGGTAGGGTATCTTTTTTAAAAGTAAATTTGGAACTAGCCTAGTATCTTTTCATGGTGTTTAAACTGATTGTGGAGTCCATAGACAGCTGTTGATGCACGATGAGTCCCCAACACTTGCACAAAGTTTTAACGCAGCTCTACGTGCTTCTAAATGCGAAATCCTAACGTGCAACGATGCAAAGTTGAAAAATAAAACTCAATGTTTACAAACATTCGCCCCACCGGCGAGCAATTGCAACAGCAATTGCGAGCTGTACGTGTTTCCTTACTTTTTCATGTGAAAATTTATGGTGTGTATACAAAAGAAATAAAAAATATTTTGGATTCTTTTTTGCGTTGATTATGCTATGTTTTTTTAGGGTTTGTATTTAATTTTAAGATTACAAATCAATTGCTCTACCAATTGAGCTATGAGGGCTACGTGGGAACATATAGGATAAAACTTAATTTTCTTCAAGCCTAATAATACTTTTAGCTGAATTGCGAAAGCTCGCATTGCCTGTTGGCAATGCTCGCTTGAGAGGAATTGTGCAATCTTGAGTTAGGTTTGTGAGCCATCCGTATACAAAGCCGTATACAAAGCTTTTCGGATGGAGGTACAGAAATCACAAACAGATACAGATCCACTAAAACAAAAATAAATAGGAGTGGAACTGATATGAAAAATAGAGAAAGAACAATTGAGTTTAGTAAAATTAACTTAACTAAATTAGCAAAAAATAATTCTGTTGGATGGTACTTTGCAAAAGGTATTGAGGGTCTGTGTTTGTATCATGGAAAACAAAAGAAAAGTTTTTATGTGCAATATGGAACTTCTTTTATTGGCAAGGATGGTCGGATCAATAGAATTAACAGAAAGAAAAAACTTGGTGATTTCAACGAACCAATAGAGCAAATAAAAATAAAGTTATGGCAGCAGCTCCCCAAGTTGAAAGAAGCAGCTAAAATAACTGATGGCGCATCAACAGATCCAACAGTAGCAGATCTAGTTAATTCATTTTTAACTGATGGAGTAAAAGGTGAGAAAATAAGATCTAGAGAAAGAAAGAACTATAAGAATAAAACTAGCGATGGTTACACTAGAAGTTTAAAAACGCATATTCTTTGTAAAGGTAGAAACACAGCTAAATATTACAAAGAGCTATTTTCTCAAAAGGTTAGGTTTAGAGGCGAGTATGTAACAGGATCTTTAAAAGATGTTCCGTTGAACAAAGTAACTAGAAAAGACATTGAGGTTTACATGTTCAGAATGCAAGATAAACCAGCTGCAGCTAACAATGCTGTTGCTGCTCTTTCAGCAGCCTTTGAATGGGATATGTCTAGAAGCCATAAGCAGCTCTATCATGGAACTAACAATCCTTGTTTAAGAGTAAAAAAATATGCAATCAATAAAGACAAAAAGTTTATCGATATTGAAAAGGTATTAGAAATTAGATCTTATATTCTTAATAACATCCATAAAACCAATACGATTTTCACAGCTCACTTTTTGGCATTTTATTTAACGATGCTTGAAGTAGGGGAAAGACAGGAAGATTTATTTGGCATGTATTGGAAGAAGCCTACAAATATTCCTAAAGCACAAAAGGCCGGCTGCACAGGATATTTGGATCTTGATAAAAGGTTGCTGCATATCATTGATAGTAAGAACCGACAGCCAGCCACAATAAAACTAACTATTGAAGCTGCTGCTTGTTTAAAGAAATTAAATGAGATGCGTTATGAAAAATTAAGCTGGTGCGTTTCTAGTCCTCTCGTATTTTGCCAAGTAGAAGATATTAATAAGCCTATAACTAATAATAGTTTTAGATGGCAGCGGGATAGGTTTCATTATCGGTTTGGTTTAGCAACTAGGAAACTTATTAGATCAAAAAAAGATCGTAAGCTCTACAAGTACACCAACGAATACACTTTCAAACATTTAAGAAAAACATTTGTTACTCATTACGGAAGAGCAAAAGGCTTGGAGGCTGCTCGATTAAGAATGAGACACAGCTCAAGTGAAGTAACAAAAAATCATTACTTCAATGAAGATGCTGCAGCTCTAGATGTAGATCATATGTATTCACCAAAAGAGGAAAGGCAGCAACATAAGCTGGCTGCAATAAAAGGAGGCAAGAATGATTAAGGCTAAATCATCTGTTAAATGGATCGATATTAAGTTAAAACTAAAAAAGGAGTGGAAAACTAATGGTAGGAAAAAAGAGCAGCGGGATAATGTCGTTATTCCGTTCACTAGAAGCAAAAGAAAATAAAAGCTGGCAAGAAGTTATTAGCTGGTGCAAGTTAATCGGATTAAAACCTGATGAAGTTAAAAAGCTGGCAACTGGTTTTGTTTTCAAAAATAAAAAGAAACAATTAGAAATAAATATCTTAAGAGACAAAGATAACTTCAAACATCTACTATCCTTTGTTGATGCAATTAAAAAGAAAAGCGCCAACAAATTATTTAATCAAGGAAAAGGAAGTAAAGAACTTCAAAAATTTTCAAAAATTTTTGGCTATGAAATTCCTAGAAGTAGAGCAACGTTAAGTGAAGATTTAACCATAATCAAAAATGCATTCGGCATAAAAAGAATTCATGACGGAACTTACAAAGATAAACAGCTCGAGGAAGCAGAAAAAAGAAAAGCCAAAAAAGACCAACGTCTGAAACAATTACAGAAATCACAATATTAAAAAAATATGTTACGAGCTTCTGTTGGTTTCCACTCCAACATTGAGTAGAGCTGGCGAAAGCTGGCTCTATTCTTTCTGAACCGACAACCGAAATCACACAAAGATACAAATCAGATAAAAATCGTCTCAATGACAAAGGAGAAATATTATATGCAAGTTGATTTAAGAGCTGGCAATCTTGTTTCCGAAGCAGAGCTAGAGAAGCTAATGGAGGATAAAGATTTCAAATTGTTTACATCAAAACAATTAGCGAAACTTCTTTCATTAAAAAGTGATAGAGCATTGCGTAAACAAAGATCAAAAGGAAGATCTTTATTTCCATTTGTGAAATTAAAAAATCGTGTGTTCTATCCAGCAGACCTAGTTATCAAAACATTACACGATAACGTAGTTGAGGCAAAGTTGAGGTAGGGAATGCTTAAAAAACAAAACGGCCTCGATAATAAAACCGAAGCCGCTTTAATAAACAAAGACATAATATCAGAGATCATAAATCAAAACAAAGGAATTGATTTTGCTATTAATTCTAATGTTACGTTTGATGCTGCAAAACAGAACTATAAGAAAGTTTTAAATTGGACGACTAAACCAAGTTATCAAGACGAAGAAGCTGGGCAAGTAGTATTTAGAGCTAACAACAATTACAAAGAAATTGATTTCGATTTATTTAAACATTTACCTAGAGAAGTAGCAGAAAAGATTAAAACCAATTTCCCTAGTACAATGGAATTTGGCCGGAATGCTGATGGTCACGCAGTATACAAAATAATTAACCCAATACATGACACTAAAAGAATTTATTTAGGCGATAAATGTTTGCTTGAATATAGAGGTTTAGGAACTTACAGCATCGCAGCTGGTAAGTTGGATAATTACAGCAAAGCTACTTTCAACGGAATTTCACAGGCCAAAGAGATTGAAGATAAAAAATTATATAAACTGTTTCAGTATGCAGCAGCTCTAGCTCAACTATATTTAATTACTTCCAAACATGAGACTTGGAACAATGTAATCATATCATATGCCGGTGAATGCAAAGAACATGGGTTAGATCTAGAGTTTACTAAAAAGATTTTTACAGAATGTTTAGAACTTCATGGAAGAGAGGATAGGGAAAAAGAAACAATTAAATCTATTGAAGGAATTTATAATAGTGAGGGTAACTCAAACATATTTTCTAAAATTTACTCTATTCCAATTGAGGATGCAGCAAAGCATCATATTAGAGAGCTGCTTAAATCATTAACTAAAAAAGAAATAGAACCTTTAGAAGTGCAGCGATACAATTCAGATGAGCTGCCACAAAAAAGAAAATTCTTGATTGAGAGTTTTTGCGCATTAGGGAATGTTACATCAATAGCTGCAGCTGCCGGATCAGGTAAAACAACAGCAGCATCTTTACTCGCTTATTGTGTTTGTACCGGTATTCAGTTTCTAGGAAGAAATGTTTACGAAACAGGAAATGTTTTGATGATTACCAATGAAGAAACAATCAATGAAATGCAGCTAAAGCTAAAAGCAGTTGAGATGGAATATGGGAATATTTTTGATGCTGGCATGGAAACTTACAACATTGATTTCAGAACTATTGAAGATGTAACGAAGCTGGCTGAATTCAATACAAGTGGAGCTAAACCAACGGATCAATTTAAGCAGCTAGAAAAAATAATTGAGAAAAACAAATATAAATTAATCGTTTTAGATCCGCTTATCTCACTCAAAAAAGGTGTGTTCGATGAAAATTCTAACGATAACATGGAAACTTTAATTAGAGATTTCGTTGTTAATCTAGCAACTAAATACAATGTTGCTGTAACTATAATCCATCATGCCAACAAATCGTCAGCTGCATTGTTTGAAGAAGTTGGCGGCAAGTACATAATCGATAATGTTCAGATGCTTAACCTTGCAAGAGGAGCTTCGGCTTTAGGTGGTGCAGTTAGATTTGCTTTTAGTATGGTGCCGATGCCTCAAGTTGTTTGGGAAAAGCAGTACGAAGAAATTGCAAAGGATCAATACAGCAGAAACAATCTAGTTGGATTGTTTGATGCTAAAGCAAACTATGCTGCTATTGCGGAGGAGCCTGTTTGGTTGGATAAAGTTTTAAAACAAGTGCCAACAGTTGATGACAAAACAGAAGAAGTAATAACCTTAAGAGTATCGGACATTAACCAATTGTCTGATGCTGCATACGAAAGTTTTAAGGCAAACAATATGAAAAAGGTTGTTGCTCTAGCTCCACACATTAAGAACTTCTTTAAATTGAATAATGAAAAGATCACAGCAATTGAACAAGGTAAGCTAGCGATAAAACATGAACCACTAAACAATTTAGCAACTTACTTGGCACAAAAAGATCCGGAATTTCAAAACGGAACTGTTAAGGAAGCTACAATCAAATCAAGAATTAAGAGATTATTAATGGCTGCTTGTGAGAATGCTAATGGGGTGCAGCTGCCAAATACAAATGTTTATTTCAAATATTGGTATGACAATTACGAAAGCAAAACAAAACACAAAGTAACAGTTGAGAGGTCTGATGAAGATAATCCGTTTTAATGTTTCAATGTTCCATGTAGCATGTTCACTTATGCAACATCGCTTGTTTACTTGCATAATGCCTTTTCAGAAACAGGAAGTCACACATTGCAACATGGCCGCTGGAACATTGGCTGAAAAATGGCTTGGGTGGGTATGTTCCAAAGTTTCAGATGTTTCTAATATAATAGGTTTTCTATTGAAACATTATCAAAAAGTTTTTACGCGGCCTCAAAGAGCCTGTGTGTCCATAGTCTTTGGTATACAGAATTATACAAAGGAGCTCCGTTGATGCCCGCTACGTCAAAAAGAGTTACTAAAGCCATGCTGGAAGATCTAGCAGTAAAACAACATAAGAACCTTGTTGAAAGAGATAAGTTTCTGAAAAAATTAATTAAGGATCTTGAGCTAGAGACTAAAGAAAAAGAGAAATGGAAGAAAGCATATGTGGTGCTTGGGGAAGATTACAACGAGCTAGAGGAAAACTGTATTAAGTTGAGTAAACGATTTATAGATTTTTATAATGACTATCTCAAAGTGTATGAATTAAATCGAGAGCTTGGAATACAAAACCAAAAATTCTTGGCAGATAGGAACGACGTAATCAGAAAATATAATTTTTTTATAGAGTGTAAAAAGGAAGTTGATGAAGCTGAAAGGAAAGGCTGGACTAGGAAGCTTCCCGAAAACAACAAATATAAAATGGAAGATTTCAAAGCAGATGTTTTGGAAAGTGGAAAGGTTAGATACAAAATAAAACTGAAAGATCTAACTTTAAAATCAGGTAAGAAAATAAAAATTGCAGACAAGGAGGATAACTAAATGCATTTTGATGTACACGATAAAAGGATAATAATTAAATCTAGACACCCGATGGAAAATGAATTTGTTATGTATAAGAGTGTTCTTATTCAAGACGATTTCATAAAACATTTATTGAATTATGTTTCTGATAATTCGGATCTTGCGTGGGAGTGGATAGATCCTAAAGAATTTGCAAATCGAGATATGCGTGGCTTTAGAATTTTTAAGCATGCTAAATGTGTAACTAGAGATTTGTAGTGGCAGATTGGAAAGACAAACTATCGGAGCTTTACAAAGTACACCGTGACCAGCAAAAGAATACTAAAGGAATAAAATCTAAATTTGAAACAGTTGTTGGTCACAAAAACAAAAAAGGTTTTTCTGATACTGGCGTTCCAATAACAGCAAAGGCAGCTCGTTCACAAAGTAAAAATATTTCAACTTACAAAGCAAGAGGCAAGGGTAGATATGATTTTTCTAGGTTAAGACAAATCAACGATGCGCGGGCTGGAGCTGCACGATCATACAGAATGAAGAACCATGAACACAGATCAAACGTAAAAGGTTTGATCGATAAATTTTTCGATAGTCTTGAAAATAAAAAAGATGAGATAGTTGATGAAGTATCAAATACAAAAGCTCCGGCTCCTCGACATTCGTTGTCCGATGCAAAGCTAGAGCTGCAGTTTGGAAGTCCAAGACCATTTCGACAGAAACATTATTATTGGAGTGATCCTAAAGATGATCTTATCGAAGTACCAATAACTAGATCAGAAGAGTTAGGAGAGCCAAGATTTAGAAATAAAATAGAAGAGAGTATTTGGCGCTTAAAACAAAAGAAATAAATTGTCTCAGACAGTCTCAGGTAGTCTCAAAACATTATCAATCTTAACTTTCTTATTTAACCACTCAATTAATGTTAGAAATCAAGGCAAATTAATTTGTGTGAACTGGAGGATGACTGGAGGACAGAG
>Ga0310344_10001968_pt1 | contig 15569 bp, 19 predicted proteins | sample HC15DNA20200_MG_FD_203801 | JGI IMG/M metagenome (GOLD analysis project Ga0310344, IMG submission 203801) | Marine microbial communities from station ALOHA, North Pacific Subtropical Gyre - HC15-DNA-20-200_MG | ecosystem: Environmental > Aquatic > Marine > Oceanic | place: Pacific Ocean: North... | reverse complement strand
ACTTCATACGGTCAACGAGACCACCAACAATGAGTGCTGGTGTGATGATTGCGAAGGTACATTGGAACATAGCAAACAATAGGTGTGGCACTGTGCCAGGCCATGCTGTACTACATACATCTCCTTCTTTCATCTCTTGCATTTGATAATAGTAAGACCAAGTGTCAAAACATGAATCCGGTTCACCTAATGGTGCCCATTGTGAAACTTGGTTAAGTCCCACATAGTCCAAGTTACCCATGAACATGTTTGCCTCTGAGTCTACTGATCCAAATGACAGTGAGTATCCCCACAAAACCCATTGAACGCTCATCAGACCCATGATGATGAATACCATACCAACAGTGTTGGTTGCATTCTTTGATCTTGCTAATCCTCCGTAGAAGAAAGCAACACCAGGAGTCATAAAGAGTACCAGTGAGCTAGCGGTTAGCATCCATGCAATGTCTCCTGTATCTGTCATACAGTACATGTCAGGGACGCCATCATCGTCGGTGTCGTACCAACATTCGTTTGGATTTCCAGTATAGATACTGTAATCCGGACCCGGCATGCCATCACTGACTTGCTGAGCGTACGCTGTTGATAAGGCACCTGTTGCCGTCATAGCGACTGCGGCCATAAGTATTAGAGCATACTTATGGTTTCGAGATTTCATTGATCAAAACCGCTGGATGAGTATATTTAACATTTAAGATGTAAAATATGGCAAAAGTGTAAATTAATATATTCAAGTAAATTATGATAGTATCATAATATGAATAAATTATGTTATGATTTTGGGCACAATTTGAATACATTTACCACGATTGGTATGGCGAGATGTGAAATATGGTCGTAAAAAAATCAAAATTAGCCATATTTGACACATTCAAAACAAAAAAGACACAGATTACTGGTGAGGGCATAAGACAACGTTCAATCATTAAACATTTAGCAGCATCAACAAACTCGGCATCAAAAACTAGGACTGCAATAGCACAAAATATAGCTCAAGAAAATAATATTGCTTGGAAGAATATCTACTCTGGAATCTTTCGGGATCTTGATGAGATCTTGATACCTCTAGGCATAGTAGAAGAAGAGGGTAGATTGCCTCTAAAGAGGGGGCCAAAAGCATTGCAGGAGAGTGGTATGCCATATTATCATCTTACAAAAAAGGGATTACTAGTTGCATTATCTATACAAGATACTGGTGACAGGGAGTCTATGATGAATGAATTTTTTGCGGGAGAATATTATGATACAGAAGAAATGCCTGTTCAGGAAATGATCTCAAAATTACATAAAACTGCGCCAAAGTTCACTTTCTCGATTTTTGAAAAATATACAAAAGCATATTGTGATGGAAAGGTATCAGAATTACTCCCATTCAATATTCAAAATATTAAAAAATCATCTGATATCTCATCTCATACCCAAATGGAATTGTTAGAGGGCTTTACAAAAATGTCAAGTGCTGAACGTAATAATACGCTTGATTTTCTCAAAAAAATTGAATAATAACTATATTTTTACTCGTGATTTGTGCCTAGATTTTCCTTATAAACAACTTTAAAACACCCTGCTTGATCTCTGATCCTATCATGCTTGGTGATCGTGATTATAAGGCAACAATTGAAAGTTCTATTGATGCTGTTGGAAGTCAGCTAGATTATCTTATAGACAAGGGTGACATAACTAAGATTCACGCTTCAGAAGTTACGGGATGCCTTAGACGTTCTTACTTTGACCGAATAGACCCTCTTCCAACACCTAGATCTAGGTTTGCAGATCTTCTAGGTGGAATGTTCAGAAACCTGGAATATGGTGCAAAGTCAGCACAATTTTCACTTGATGATTTGAAGCTTGAAGGTCAGGCAGATATGATTGCTGATGACCTGGTAATGATTTTCAAATCAGTACAAGAATTTCCAGATGACCCTTTTGCTAGAGATATTCTTTACATTAATGCTTGTATGTGGATCTATGATAAAGTAGATGCGATAATCATTTACATTGATGGAAATGGGAAAGAAACATCATTTTCTGTTTCAAGGAACAAAAAGATGTTTGAAGAACTTGTTAGAAGAGTTCGAGTTTTACATGATCTGCTAAAGAAGAAAAGTACTCCAATCCTAGAACCGTCAGTAGAATGCATAAAATGCCAATATTGGGAACGCTGTTTTACACCAAGAAAAGAATCAAAAACACTCAATCTTATGAACCTCCTAGGTAAGTCTAAGGGAGGATCTGGTATAATAGATGAAAAATAATAAAAAAAGAGTTTTGTAGTTCTTTTTTGTTTATTCGGCTGATTCTGGGTGTCCTTTGCCTCTTAAAGCGAAAGTAACAACTGCTAATGCAATTGCAACACCTATTGCTGAACCATATGCTGCCATTCCTGCTTCTGCCATATCGATGTCGAAGAAAAATAGAATATAATTATGATGGTGATTTTTTTAATTTTTTAACAAATAAACATAATTTTAAAATTTTATGATACATTAACGAACGAAATCAAATTTGATTTCATTCTCTCCACCAGCAGTCATGGAAGACAAATTGTAAAATGCGTCACCAGTAATACGCCAGTTTGCTGTATCTGTCTCTAATGCAGTCCAAATTTCAGGAATACTTCCATCATTGTTGATAGTAAACTCATCTTTGAGTATTGTAGGACGATCATTTAGAATTGTGTAATAATTGGAAGCTGCAACCATGCCTCCAGGTGCACCTCTATCACCAATGCTCTTTGTACCTATTTTGGTTCCATCCTCATAAACACTATATCGAATCATTTCTAATAGAACCGATTTGTAATTTGGGTTACTAATCTTAAATGAGATTTCTACATATGCTGCCCTTTCATCAACATCCAAAATCTCAATATTTTCTAGATCTATTATGATTGGAAGAATTTCTGAAGGAGAATCTGATGTGGCCAAAAGTCCCTGTTCCGAGGTGTCATCAATTATGGATGTGCCAGAAAAAGCAATTGCGGCAATCACTATAACAAATCCTCCAATCACACCGCCCACAATAATTCTGGGATTCAACATTTTCTTTCTTGGGCTACTTGTCTTAAGTGTTAATATAAAAAATCCATATACTACAATAATTCAAAATATTCATGCAGTACTTTCAGGCTGTCCAAGAAGGAAAAATTCGAGCCAACAAGGCTCAAATGAAACTATTTGAAATTGCTGGCTTTGCTATGCTTACTCTTACCACCAAAAAAAAGGATGGAAAATTCTACCCTGTAGGAGAGAAGATCTATTCTGCAGTAATCAAACGACCTGAAGGATATGTGGTTTTACTTGTAGATGAAGATGGTTATACAAAAACTCAATCAAAAGATCTAGAAAAAGATGAGGCATCAGAGATCTTCAAGAAAGTTGCTGAATCAGGAATCGAAGAATTTCCAGGAAATGAGATTAAAATCTGGACAGAAGCATTCCCAACAATACAAGATGAGTTGAAATAGACTCTCTATTTTTTTGCTAAAATAATTTCAGTACCAGTTGGTTGACCTTTAATTGCCTTTTCTAGATTTTTGATATCTGATTTAATTACTGTAGTTTTGATTTTAGAACGCTCTATAATTTTAAGTGCAACAATGTCCATCAAGTCATATCCTCCCGCCACAGAATCCTCATGAATCAACATTTTTTTGAGATTTTTCAGTTCAATCTGTTTGAATAGTTTCGCTTTTTTATTCTTGTTAGGGTCAGAGTCAAAAATACCAGCAACGTCTGTGGCATTGATAAATTGTTCCGCATTAATTTTTTCAGCAATTAAAGCAGCTGTACCATTTGTGCTTTGCCCTGGATGCAAGCCACCTGCCACAACTATCAATCCACTCTCAACTGCATGTTGAGTCTCTTTCAATGTAATAGGTGGATGAGAAAATGCTTTGCCTTTTAGTGCATAGATAAGCAGTTTAGCGTTTAGGCGTGATATCTCAATTCCCAGCTCATCAAGTGTAGATTCATCGGCACCTGAAGAGCGGGCATGGTTAATGTAGTGCCTTGCAATTTTTCCGCCACCAGCAACTATGATTGGTTGGTAAGTCTTGCTAATTCTGACTAGAAATCTTGCATAATCTTTCAAAAGTTTGATATTTTCCATTGCAAAGACTTTGCCTGAAAATTTGATTACGATTTTTTTCTTCATTGCTATAGTTCACCAAGAATTGATTTTGCAGCAATTTCAACTTTATTTCTATTCTTTTGTTGAGTATATACTCTAAGAATATTCATTTTCCCTGACATTGAAGAAACAAGAGGAATTTCAGATATTGGAATTTTCTTCGATATTACCTTACTTCCTTCCTTTTTGATTAGAATTATGGAATCTGATTCTTTCTTTGATGGTGCAAGTGGTATAGAATGTGTGCTGGATGTATCAGTAAAGATTTGACTTTCTGACAATTTTGATTTTTTCGCAATATCTTCTCTGAATTGTTTTAGCGTGTTTTGTGAAAATGACTTTTTGCCAGATAGCGTCTTTTCAAAGACACATTTGAAAAGCTTTCTGTTCTGATAGTCATCTGCAATTTTTTTAGCCGCTTTTAATTCAGAGTTAGTCTCTGGCAATGATGTCAATAGTTGTAAGATTGAATCATCTGTCTGTTTTACATACTGTTCCATATTCATTGTAGTTAATCCTAGATAATCATCAGCCAGATTCATTGCTTCTAGTAGCATCACCTCACCTGATCTTACGGTCTTATGAAAATAGACAGCTTTGAACATTTGAAATCTTGAGATCATCATTGTTTCAAAGTTTACTAACGCAGAAATTTGCAATGCAAGTTTGTTTTTGTGTACTTCAAATGAGTTTGTTATACGGTAATGATCAATTTTTGCATGTTCTGCTCCTGTGAAATAACCATCCCTTAAGAGATAATCCATCATGTCAGCAGATAATGCGCCGGAGATTATTTCATTTTCAAATTGTTTGCTTCCCTCACCTACTGCCAAGCGGTTAATCTTCTTTTTGTCAGTAGTTTTTGAAATAATATCGCCAATTTCAGATTTTAGAATAATTTCTTTTCCAATCTGTTCGTGTGTTATTCGTTTTTTTTTCTGCAATAGTTCTTCAAAAAGATGCGAGAATGGACCATGTCCTATATCATGGAGCAGTGCAGCTAATCTGACATCATTGATATCAGAAAATGGCATCTGCCCCTTTGATGAAAGAGAATTTGCACTCATTCCAGCAATATGCATTACTCCAAGTGAGTGTTCAAATCTAGTGTGCTGTGCACCTGGATATGTAAGGTGAGCTCCTGATAACTGCTTGATTCTTCTGAGTCTCTGAAAAACTGAAGTGTCAATTATTTCCTTCTCGGTTTTGTTTAGACGAATAAAATCATGGATTGGATCGGTAATTTCTAGAAACTTTTTTTTCATATCCCTATTTTCTTTGCAAAGATCTTCATTATATCTTGATGTACATCCTGCTTAGATTTTGTCGCATCAATAATTTTCCATTTTTTTTTCTTTGCCATTTTTCTATATATTTTTGAAATTTTCTGAGAAAAGTCTCTATTTTTTTCGAATCTATCACGGTTTGATTTTTTTCTGGTGAATGATACTTTTTGTGATACATCTAACACAATCACTAGATCTGATTTTGGAAGACCTGCATCTAGATTTTCAAGCCATTTGAGTTTTAATCCATTTGCTAATCCATATATCAAGTTGGATTCTGCATATCTATTCATGATGACAACAGAGTTATTTTCTTGTGCCTTTTTGATCTCATCTAGTTTTTCCCACCTATTTGCGGCCAAAAGACAGTGAATTACTTGCGGAGGAAATTTAATTTTTCCATGAAGATGTCTGTTGATCTCTTTTCCTATTGGAGTAGAATAATCAGGAAATGAAAAAAGTTTGGTCTTAATTCTGGCAGATTTGAGTTCCTTTTCTAACATTGTAGATTGCGTCTTTTTTCCTGCCTGATCGCCGCCTTCAAAAACTATAATCAATTGAATCTAAATCACACAAGTTGTTTGCAATTAAAAATCTTAAGAAGAAGTTATAGTTTTAAGAAAAATTTCTACGACCAGGTTTCAATCTATCTAATCTTGTTAGCTCATCATCGTTAGTTTCTTGTTCAATTTTCTTCTTAATAATTTTAGATTTCTTTACTTTGGTTTCAGACATATATCTCATTATTTTACCACTAGGATCAACTTTAAAGCTGGCGATCAGCCTAAAACAGTAGAATTTGTTTATTAAGTAATTATCGCTTCCTAAATGCAGTGAATATTCCCATAATCACTACTGATGCGATCATGCCTGTTATTCCAATTATTTCATTTGATTGAAACAAAAATGTAGAGCCAAGAAATACAGCAGCAGAGAGTATACTACCAGAAAGTAAAGTGTTTGATTTTTTACTATTATTAATTTGCATTATACGATTTTCGTCCATAAATTTTTTAATCTCTGGTGCAATTGTTAATGTGTCGTCTAGTGTCTTTGCAAATCTTTTGAACGAATGTTTAATCTCCTCAATATATGCATCTTTGATTAATGATTCTTCCTCTAAAATTTGCTTTAGAACTTTGATGAATTTGAAATCAACTTTGTGTGTATGATATATTCCCTCAATAATGGTCGACATTCTCAAATATAGTGCAAGATGCTTTGGTAATTTGAACGGAAATTTTGACATTGTTTTGTTGGCAAGTGACATTAGTGCTTCAACCTCCATTTCATCAGGCTTTTTGCCATACATTGATTTTATAGACATCTGTATGCCCTTCTCTATAACATCCCTGTTGAAGTCAGGTGTTAGCATTCCCAACTCATCCATTGCGTTTACAGTTCTTGAGGGATCTTTCTCAACAAGGGCAAGGTAAAGCCGAACAAGTTTTAGTCTAGTCTCATCGTTTAGTCTTCCAATCATTCCAAAATCATAAAGGATCAGAGTTCCATCATCTTTGACTGATATATTACCAGGATGTGGATCTGCATGAAAAATAGAATGTCTCAAAAGCATTGTAAAGAACACTTTATGCACATCAATGACTAATTTTTGTCTGTCAATTCCCTTCTCATCAAGTGCTTCTACATTTGTAACCTTAATTCCAGGTATATACTCCATAGTGAGGACATTTTTTGTAGAATAATCATCATGTATTTTTGGTATGACTACATTGTCATATTGCTCCATGTTTTGTTTTATCTTTTTTAGATTATCAGATTCTTTCGAATAATCCATTTCCTCATGAATTGATTCAACAAATTGTTTCATTATAGGTATGATTGAGAAACGCAAGTTTGGATCTACAAACTTCATTGCAAATGGAATTATCTTCATCAAAACCTTGAGATCTTTTTCAACCATTTTTTCGATTCCTGGTCGCTTAACTTTGACAATTACATATTGACCATTTTTGGTTGCACGATATACTTGACCAAGTGAAGCACCAGAAAGTGCGTTTCGATCTAAATCGTCAAATTTTTCTTCAATGTTTCCAATGTCTTTTTCAATTGTCGGTCTTACCTTTTCAAATGGAACTGGTGGTACACTATCTTGTAGTTTTGAAAGCTCTTCTAGGTAAGGTTGTGGTAAAATATCTGCTCTTGAGGATAGCCACTGTCCAAATTTGATGTATACAGGACCTAACGAAATACATGTGTTAAGTATGCGCTTTGCATTCTTCTTGAATCGCTTCTCATCTATGTTTTTTCCATCATTTGAGATCCAAAGTACACGATCTTTTCTTAAAGCTAGAATTGTAGGAAGTAATTTAAAAAATACATATATTGTTCTTGCCAGTACCAATTGAATTACTCCTTTAGTTTTTGCTGCTCTTCTATTACATTCTGAAGTTCTTTGTGAAGTCTGTGTAGTTCGATCTTATGCTCTCGTATTTCTGCTGCAATAAAATCTATCTTTTTTTGAACTCTTTGTAATTCATTCATCGTTGTTCTTCCATTAACTGTTTTAGTTTTTTTGAAATATAGTATGAAATGTAACCAACCATCAAAGATGCTGTTAGGCCACCTATGATTGACTGTTGCTTTCTGAATTCTGAATCTTTTTTTAAATTGTAAATTAATTTTCCGATTAATCCTCCACCAACCGCAGCGCCTGCTAAACCAATCAAAACTTCTTGTGCATCAAATAACAAGTGGCCTAATGGATCTTTTCTTGGATCAACTCTGTCTGAATGTACTGTGAAATTTGTTTTGTATTCTCTTATGTGTAAATTTCCCTTTCTGTATTGTTTCATGGCGCCTTTCTTGTCTCCCAACTTTGTCTCTTCTGCGCCATCTAGTATAATTCGCCTTAGCTCTATTGGTAATTCAATTTCAGACATTAGTGATCGATCAAGTTAGAAGATGTTTATAATATTATTTGCCATTTTTGAATAGATTGCTCATGGTCTATCTTTTTCGTTTTTTCCAAATACGGAGATAATACGTAAGACATATTGCAACACCAATCCCTGCAATTATTCCAATGGTGATTGGGCTGAATGTATGATCATTTAGAATACATTTTTGAATTTCGGTGTTAAGAGTGTAATAATCCTGTAAATCCATGTCTTCAGATAATGGGAGATCTCTCTCTCGAAGATATTGTAATCTTTCAAGTATCTGATTTTGTATATATTCCAAATCTTGTCGAACATTTGGACCACACTCATACATAACATATGTAAAACAATTAATGACTTAAAACTGATTTTTTGTACAAGATTACCTCTATTACTTAATTCATAAATTTTTATTATAAAAAAAATCTAAGAAATTATGGCATTATGCTGTATCTGCAAAAAAGTAGAAGGAAAGCTAAAGATTAACGAAGGTAATCCAAAATACAAAGGAAAGCCTATCTGTAAGGAATGTCAAGATACAAGGAAATTATTATTATCAACAAAATAACTTTGGCTATAAATAATCTTGAGGTAAATATTGTTCATGTATAAAATATTCCTCGCGGTATTATTTTTGATACCTCTTACACAAATTACAGTTGCTGAAGAAATTCCAGACTATGACAAACCATATGCACCAATCTACTTTAATCAACCATCATACAGTTGGACTGAAAAAGTTGAGATTACGATTATAGCACCAAGTTGGAACACTGAGGTTAACCTGATAGATAGTATAGGTGGTGACCCAAATCATGCAATTGATATCTACACAAATAATCATAGATTAGAGGAATACAAATTATATGAAACAGATCCTGCCAGTGGAATATTTACTGGTGAAATAATCCTAACTGGATTCTCACATGATGTAGACGGTGATGGTGAATCTGATACTAATCCTAGAACTACAGGTACCGGTCCCAATGGAGGATATCTTCAGGTTGATGAGGATAGCGGAATTACAGTTTCTTTTGAATTTGCAGATGGTGTCGTACTAACTGAGTCAACAAACATTGAATGGAATAAAGGACATCTGAAATTTTCTGAAATAACAGACGAGTTTGTAATTGTGAAGCTTTACGATAGAGATATGAATCTAAATCCTGAGGCTGTAGACCTTGTAGCCATCAAAGTTTTTTCTGATATTGATTCTGCAGGAGTTAGTGTACAGGCTGCTGAAACATCTGCTGATTCAGGAGTCTTTGAAGTAAAAGTGGAATTTACCAAGATAGATAACTCCAGTGGTTCACGTCTACTTGCATTTCCAGATTCTGTAATAACAGCTGAGTATTCAGATAGGACTTTACCAAATCCATATAGTAAAAGTGATGATCTTGATGTTTTTGCATCGGCACAGGTTGTATCATCTGTACCTCATCTTGAACGACTTGTCGTTGATGCAACTGATATTTTATCACTAAGTGGAAAAACAATTGAAAAACCAAAAGCTGGTCAAGGTTTAATGATTTTTAGTGAAATTCAAAATACATTTGATTTTCCACGTGATTTTGTGTATATAGTTCAGGTAAAAGATGAACAAAATAATGTTGTATCACTATCCTGGATTTCAGGCCAGATAATTGCATTTCAGGATCTTGGCGTCTCTGTTTCATGGACACCAAATGAATCAGCAATATACACGATTGAAAGGTTTGTTTGGAATTCAATTCAGGATGCTAGTCCACTATCTGATGTTGAATTGGAAAAAATTTTGGTAGAATAATTTTTTAAAAATTTATCTGTTTTAGAATAAACCTGCTAGTTAGTCACTTTCTATTTCTTTAACCTTATCAAAGCAAACTGTAGCCTCATCTTCTAGACCTTTATGCTTGAGTAGTTCACCTTTGTTGTACCACGCATCACCATAATTAGGATTAATCTCTATTGCTTTTTCATAACTAATAATAGCATCATCAAATCGTTCAAGATCACTAAGTACTACTCCTTTGTTGTACAATACCAAGGGATCATTTGGATCTATCTTGGATGCCTTATCATAAGACTCAATTGCTTCTTCAAACCTTTCCAATTCTGCAAGTGCTATACCTTTGTTAAGATAAATTTCGCCAGTTTCCATAATTTTCAACGCTTTGTCAAAATTCTCTATCGCTTCTTCATTGTCTCCAAAATCTGCAGAAAGTAAACCTTCCTTTAGGAAAGCCCGTGCATCAGCTTCTGTTAATCCCATTGCAAATTTGTTAAATCTTGATTAAATTAAGATTATGATCTCTCAGGAAATAAGAAGAATTTTTCAGGTTTATGTATTATCTAATACATATAATATGGGATGGGAAAAGGAAACTTTTTCAAAAAAAACATTAAGAAACGAAAAAAAGAACGTAAGGAACGAGGCATAAAACAAAGAATTTCAGACCAAAAAAAGAAGGTAGAAGAAAAAGTTCATCATGTGGTTAATGCCATTACTGCTCCCCAAAAACCTCCAGAACATGAACAAGAAGTGAAAATTGAAGAGGAAAAAGAGACCGAGCCTATTATAGAAGAACCAGTTATAGAAACAAAACCAGAACCAATAAAAGAAAAACCTCCAGAGCCAAAAATAGAGCATCTCATTTTTGATACAAGTATCATTACACTCATCATGTTAGATAATAAACAGGTGATTGAATCAATCCAAAGTTTTTCTGAAAAAGAGACAAAGTTTCTTACAATTGATTCTGTGATAAATGAATTTGTTGAAAATGAACGATTAATCTATAATAGAATTCTAACATTTGATCAAGTTGCTACCAAGTTAAAGCAACTGGGTAACTTTCAATATTATAGATTTGATGATTCTTCAGACATTGCAAAGAGAGCAATATCCTTGTTTGAGGCTGAAAAATATATTGATGATTCTGATATTTTGGAAGAAAAAAAACTATCAAAGACAGATTGTCTCTTGGTTGAATTATTAATGGATAAATCAGTGGTTTTGGTTACAAATAATACACTTTTGAATGATGCTACAAAAAACGAAGCTAGTGAAAGAGATGTATTCGTAAGAATTTTTGATCCGCTTAAACTCTAGTTAGAATTTTGATTTTTTTTCTGTAGTAAAAAATTCCAATGATTATTGCAATTATAATTAAAACTGCAGCAATTCCGCCAATTGAGCCCTGACCATCGTCACTAATTAATGATGAAGCTCCAACATTGATTTTTGTATTATATGCAAGAATGTGATCGTTTCGCATCGAATCCTTGTATGTAACTTCAATAGTAATATCATGTTCCCCTATTCTTTCCCCACCAACAAATTCAATTGGAATATTAAATGGAACTGGACTATCTGGTTCTATCTCATCAATATACTGTGTTGATTCTTTGATGTTTGAGTCACCTCTAGGTTTTAGTGTAACAAATCCAAAAAGGCCATCACTGTTTCCCTCGTTAAGAATATCTCCAATTACTGTTTGTTGTCCTGATAATTCAATTACTTTAACACCATAAATTGATGGGTCTACCAAACCATTAATGTAAAAATCAGCAACTCTAGTGACGGTTTGTGATGAGCCATGTGCATCATAATATGAAATTTCCATAGGCAGGTGGAGTGGCTCGTTTTTCAGTGATTCTGGAACAAATACATTGAATGAAAACATCGTAGATGATTCAGGCTCTATTGTACCGACATCCCAGTGTGTCTGATCAAATATGACATTTTCTAGATTTGTGATTGAAGTAGATTGCGATGAAACTGATGTTTGATCATTCTGTAGAATAATATCAACATTGTTTAATGGTGCTGTTCCTTCATTTGAAATTTGAATCACAACTTCGTTATTAATAATTGAAGTAATGAAGTTGGTAATTGGTTTTAGATTAACTATACTATCTCCTGTAACTTTGAATGTGAAATCAAAAGTTTGTTGCCTTTCACCTGATTCTCTTAACCTTGAAAACTCAACTGTCATACTACCTACATAGCTTTTGATTTTAGCATCTTTTGATATATCAACAAAGAATGTAAGAGGGAATGTATCTCCTGCAGTTGCTTTTTCATCGTTATCTGCAATTATGATTGCCATACGACCACTAGGAGATTGAAATGCTGAAGGAAGAGAAAGTTTTCCTTTAATACCTGTAAGATCTTGTGTTCCAACGTTACTCATTATTACTGTAAATGGAACATTTTTGTCACCAGGTGCAACTTCAATTTTAGAACCATCAGTACCAAAATATGCGTCCAAAAACTTTACGCTAATTACATGATCACGTAAAACACCTTGGGGAATACCAATTGTTCCCTCACCAAAAGAGAGAGGAATTAGTGATGATGTTATCAAAAACATTGAAAATAAAATTACAATTTTATTCATGCTGTAATCTCCATTGTTGCTTGTTCGTCAGAGAATGCACGACCGTCTTTGATTGTAATTACCCTGTCAACATCAGGAAATTGATATCTGTCGTGTGTTACTATAATGAAAGTTTGATTAAATTCTCTTGCCATTGATTTAGCAAGTTTAACAACTTTTCCTGCTGTAATAGAATCTAGGTTTCCAGTTGGCTCATCTGCTAAAACAATAGTTGGTTTATTAACCAAACCTCTTGCAATAGCTGCTCTCTGAGCTTGACCGCCAGATATCTTATTTGCTCTTTTGTAGGTTTGATCTTCTAGACCAACTTTTATGAGAAGCTCTTTTGCCATTTGTTTTACACCAATTATATCTGACTTGATTTGTTGAGGAAGCATCACATTTTCTAAAACAGTAAGATCTGGAAGTAAGTTAGCAAATTGAAACACAAATCCAAGCTTCTCATTTCTGTATTCAGAAACCTGACTGTCGTTAAATTGGGTAGTTTCCATATTATCTAAAATGACTTTTCCATGTGTAGGTTTGTCAAGAAGACCAATCATGTTAAGTAATGTAGATTTTCCTGAACCTGAGCTTCCAACAATTAATACAAATTCACCACGCCTAATTGTAAACGATACATTATCTAACGCTCTAACCTCGGTGTCTCCTTCTCCGAAAATCTTTGTAACGTTTTTTAATTCTAAAACAATATCAGACAGTTCTCATCGCCTCCACTGGTTGAAGTCTAGTAGCCCTGAATGATGGGTAGATTGATGCAATTATGGCTAATCCAAATGCTAAAAGTGCTGTTTCGCCTATTTTCTGCCAGTTATATGAAACCTCAAGTGCTAAACTACCTCCAAATTGCATTTTAGTTTCCTTGGCATATGTAGTATATGCTAATCCAAGACCAGTTCCTGCTCCTGCACCTATTGCCCCAATAAGCATTCCCTGCAATATGAAAATAATCAAAATATCTTTTCTTTTTGCACCAATTGCTCGCATCACACCAATCTCTCTAGTCTTGCTGTTAACCAGCATCATTTGTATGGTAACAATAGCAAAGGCTGATGACATCATTCCGAAATACCCTATCAAGTTAATCATTGCTATGCCCGAACGAAATCCCTTCAGAGTGGCTTCTGCAGACTCTTCAATTGTCTGCGCTTTTAAATCATCATTTGCATATGCAGACAAAAATTGGGTTCTAATATCCAGTGCTGCCTCGGGATTTTTTTGATTTAGTTTTACAAAAATGGAATTTGATTCATCTGGTCTATCCAGCATACTACGCAAGGTATCAATATGCATAATTACACTGGTATCAAATCCCTGTCCGCCAGCTGTCTTTGAAATTCCTGTCACAACAAATCTCTTTGATTCTTCTTCGCCCCATTGGTTTATCATTATTAGTTTCAAGTTATCACCAACTCTAACACCCCCTAGATCTTGTGAAACGGTTTCACCAATGACAATCGAATTTCTTGCATAGACATATTGGCCATCACTAATTGTTTCATGAATTTTAGAAGCCATAATGTCTGAAACTGGTTCTACACCAACAACTGGAACATCAAATTCTTCGTTAAATTGTCCCATGCTTCTAAATTCAATATCTGCGTTGCCCGAAAGCCGCGGCGTTGCAGATTGAACAAGTGGCACCCTTTCAAACCAATTTGTATAAACTAGATGTGATCTCTGTATTGTTGATTCTTCTTCATGACTTACAAAAATGTCTCCAAATCTGTAATCTGTCATATCACGTATAATAGCATCATAGATTCCCTGAAAGATTACAAAATTAACATGAATAACCAAAATTCCAATTGACACAGCAAGAACTGCTCCAATCAAACTTCCTTTCTTGTTTGCCAACATTCTTGTGGCAAGGTTCAATCGGTAATCCATTATCCAAATTACTTTATGTTCAATATATAAGGTATTATAGTTTAAAAGTATCAAAATAGGACATAAGCAGATATAATAACTACTATTTTCTATGAAATTATAGTGAAACTTAACAAAACAGACAATTTAGATGTGAAGATTTTAAGTCATCTATTGAACAACTGCAGGGAATCAGACAGACAGATTGGACAGAAAATAGGACTTTCTGGAGTTGCAGTAAAGTCGAGAATTAACAAAATGAAAAAATCGAATCTGATTGAAAATTTTACTTTGAAAATAGAGCCACATCTTTTGGGATATAACGTAATCTATCTTGTGACAACTGGTCAAGACGTAAACGAAATTATAAATCAAGTAAAGCTTGTAGGCGAACCATTTTTTGTTGTTCCTTGTGTTGGAGGAATTTCAGCTTGTGGGATCGTTGTTAAGGGAGAAGTTGAACAAAAAATTGCTATAATAAATAATCTGTTAAAAAATGTCAGAATTTTAAACATCTTTGAGGCAGAGGATGCTGGAATAGAATCCAACCTTACCAAAACAGATCTTGATGTAATTGAACATTTGTTAATGAACCCACGTGAGCATATTGACACAATTGCCAAAAAAGCAAAACTATCATCAAAAACAATAACCAGATCTATAGATAAACTTCAGAAAAATCCTGCATTTCAGTTTACATTAACATACGATCCAGCGAAAATTAAGCCATACATCTCTCATGCCGTTTTGTGTGTGGTAAATGGAAATATAGAGAATTTGCTTAAAATTCTAAAAAATCAATTTGAGGATCATTTTATGCAAATTCCATTTATCGCAAAAAACCAAATTGTATTATTTTTGTATAGTGAGGATATATTTCAAATGGATGAGATGGTTCAGAGAGCAAGTACTATTGAAAATGTTGTTGCGGTTGAAAATTTTATGCCAAAAAAAATTAGTCTTCCAAAGGATTGGATTATAAATGCAATTAAAGAAAA
>Ga0310344_10001967_pt1 | contig 15571 bp, 9 predicted proteins | sample HC15DNA20200_MG_FD_203801 | JGI IMG/M metagenome (GOLD analysis project Ga0310344, IMG submission 203801) | Marine microbial communities from station ALOHA, North Pacific Subtropical Gyre - HC15-DNA-20-200_MG | ecosystem: Environmental > Aquatic > Marine > Oceanic | place: Pacific Ocean: North... | reverse complement strand
GCTTCTCGGCGGTCTGTCCCTGTGAACGCACCCCGGGGATGTATCTCTTTGGGAGTGCGGCCGACGGCTCGGTGTCCGACTGGACCTTTGCCAACGATGTCACGCTCTGTCAGATCCAGATCCTGGTAGGTATCCGGCCGCATTCGATCAACCTGAACTGCATGGCCGATCCGGAAGGCCGGCTGTATCTGAGTTGTTCGCAGTGTGACGGCAAGTACTGGTCGGTGCGTGCTGCCAACAACGGCTGGGCTCGCCTGCGCCTCGACGGCATCGTCTATCCCATCCAACTTACTCGAGTGATGGACCCCGTTGAACTCGATCGGGCCTGGCTCGCACGCGTCACCAAGCTTAACGCGCTGGAGGCCCCAGCCAACGGCGCCCCGCCCCCTGGCACGCCGCGGCCCGATCACTGGTGGTCGTTCCGCGTCGCGTCACGTTCTTAGCTCCGTGCCGTGGCGGTCGCGCGGTCGATGATCGAAACGACGGTCGATACGACGAGGGCGTGGGCGACGAGTTGTGTCGCCGAGGTCAGGAAGGTCGACGCGAGCGGGATTGAGACCAAATTCGCCAGGTCGACTAGTGCCACGCCACACAGCGGGACGAAGTAGAGCACGCCGTTCCAGCGGCCGAGGGTGCTCATCCTGAGCTGTTTCTGCCGGTGGACCACGTAGGAATCGAATACGTACTGGCCGAAGGCCACGACGATCAGTGCCGGTAGCACCATCGGGACGCGAGCGGCCAGGGCGGCGCCGGCCAGACCTCCACTGACGAACAGGCAGTCCGTGCTGTGGTCGAATAGCATCCCGCCCGCCGTAGCGGTTCCTTGGTGCCGCGCGACTTTCCCGTCGAGCAGGTCGGTCACGATGGCGAGCACGATAAGACCGGCCACCGTAGTTGGGTGGAGGGTGTCGGGTCGCGCGAAGGCGACGGCGACCGGCGCCACCGCCAGCAGGCGCGCGCTGGTTAGGAGGTGAGCCGTCACTCGCCGAATAGTTCGCGCTGGGCCCGCCGCCAGAACGCCACGCCGAACAGCGCGTTGAAGAGGATGAAGAAGTTGTGCTGGACGAAGCCGAAGGCCGCCATCTGGCCTTCGTTTTCAGGAAAGAGGATGACCCAGAAGGTGATGGCGGCCGCACGCATTGGGGTCGGCACCGCCGCCGCGAAGAAGATCACTGGTAGGTAGCCGAGTAGCGAGACGAACGATGCTTCCACGCCGAAGAGTCTCAACGCGATGGTGTAGACCGCCACCGCGGCCAGTAGTGCCGGCGACCGTAGTAGCAGAAACATCACGTAGTGCTTCAGTCGAGCCGTTTTGAACGCGTGCAAGATCGGCTTGTTGCGGATCGCGTTCGACGGCAGGAGCGTGCCTTGGAAGTAGAGCAGCCAGAGCACGAAGACCACCACTGCGCCGGCCGAGATATACGGAATGAGTCCGAATGCCTCGGGCAGGGCGCCGCCACTAAAGGCAAACCCCACCGTGGCCCAGGCCAGCAGGTAGAACACCTCGCTGAACATGATGAAAAGCATCACTGAGCCAACCTCCCACCCCGGCACTTGGTGCCGCCTGTTCAGGTAGTAGGCCATGGCGCCTTTGCCGATCTGTTCGTTGAAGATCGAGATGATGTAGGCGCTGGCGCGTATCGGCAGGATGTCGGCGTACTTGATCGGCGTCACGAACCAGGTGATCGCCTTGGTGGCCACCAGGGTGTCGATGAGGAAGTAGAACCCTGAGTAGGCGGCCATCAGCAGGATCCAGCTGCTCCACTGGACCCCGGTGAACACCTGTACCATGTAGTCGACCAGCGACAGTTCCTCGCGGGCCGCGGCGCCGTTCAGCCGGAAATACAGGTAGGCGAAGCAGGCCAGGCTGAGCAGCAGAAAGACGATGCGCCCGGGGCCCGTGCCCTTCCTAGGTGGCTGTTCTGGTGAGGCGGCTGGTTGGGATTCGGTCATGGTGTCGTCGGGATGACGGGGCCGAAGCCTCCGCCCCGCAGAACCGCGGTGCCCACAGAGGCTACTCCATTCGACTCAGGCCTGGACGAGCTTATGCAGGGTGTTGGCCACTGGCGTGAGCATGATGCCCAAGTCGCCGTCGGCGTTGTGCGGGACGTCCTCGCTCGAGGTGATGACGTCGATGACGTCCGGTGTCATGCCGCCCTGCCGGAACAGACCTGCCGCGCCGGCGCCCAGCTTTGCCAGCCAGATTGGCGTCGAGCCCACCGAGACGTCCTTGCCCAAGAGGCTCGCCATCTGTTCGATTAATGCCCGATAGGTGACGCCAGTCGGACCGACGAGGTCGTGGACCGAGCGGTCGGCCGGCTGGTCCTGAGCTGTGGCCGCGAGGATCGCCGCAGACAGGTCATCGATATCGAGCGGACGCAAGGTATGGGTTCCGCCGCCGAGCGTCTTTGTCGAGCCCTGGGACGCGGTGCGGACCAGCGCCCTTCCGCCCGCGGTCTCCGGTCCGAGCAGGAGCGGGGTCCGGATGGCTGTACCGGCGAAGTCGGCGCCGGTAACTAACGCCTCGGCCACGCCTTTCGACCGGAAGTAGCCGTTCGGTGAAGCGGGGTCGGCGCCGATCGAGCTGATGAAGACGAGATGTCGCACCCCGGTGTCTGTTGCCGCTTCCACCAAGGCTCGCGTGGTTTCGACGTTCGCGCTCTGGTAGGTCGTGGTCCTGCTCTCGAACAGGATGCCGGCCAGGTGCACGACGCAGCTCACCCCGTCGAGGGCGGCGCGCAGCGCGGCACTGTCTTCATAGCGAGCGACGGCCGTCGTGACCGAGGGGCCGGTCGGTAGTCCTTTGAGCGCGCCCTCGCGCCGGACGATGGCCACGGCCGACGTGTCGGTCGTGTTGGCGATCTCTGTCAGCAACACGTTGCCGACCGCGCTGTTGGCTCCGGTGATGGCGATGCGAGTAGTGGGCACGGCGTAGCTATCTTGTCAGGAGGGGGTCTGGGCCATGGGGGCGCGGTGCGAGGCTAGCGCCACCGGAAGTCTACCCGCACCACGCTGCCGGCCGGATCGTCCGCCGCCGGAGCATGCAGGGTATAGCCGAAACCGGCCTCTGGGATGTCGGCGCCGCCGAACGGCAAGTGGGGATTCTGATAGCGGTTGGGCCGGGCGTCGGTGAACTCGTTGACGGGAGCGAACGGGAAGGCGGTCTGGCGAGTCATGGTCCCGTCCTCGGCCCTCCACAGCTCCACGCCGTCGACGAACGGCTCCACCGCAAATGGTGCGTCGGCCGAGTGCATGTTGCGGAGCAGCCGGTCATAGAGCCGGTACTCAGTCTCACCATCCCGGATGCGTAGGTCAAACAGGGTGCCGCCCGACTTCCGGGCCCTTCGCTCCGGTCCAGGCAGGAATTCGTTGATGATGGTGTAGTTGTAGGTCAGGGCGCGATCGTTCCATCTTATCTGTTCGATGGGCGGGCGGCCGTCGACGAGCATCTCTTCGCAGCGGGCGACGTCCTCCGGCGCGACGTCGGTGGAGTAGTAGTTGGGCGGTCGCTGAAAACACATGGTGTCAACGAAGCCGTCGCGGAGCAGTGGCTGGGCCGATTCGTCGAGCGCCCAGGCGCTCCAGCCGTCCTCGGTCTGGAAGTACCGCTCAGGCAAAGCAGGCAGCTGATATTCCTGCGGGGTGGCATCCACCACCAGCAGGAAGCCTCGACCGGGACCGGATTCGGCGGGTTCGTTCTGGCTCCAGAGGTACTCGCCATTGTAGTACCACATCACCACACCAGGTCTGTAGTTCACGTTCAGCGCCGACATCTCGCCGTCGCGGTCTGGGAAGAACGTAAACCCTGGGTGGGAGAGCGCTTCGTCGTAATTCTTGACGCTGGCGAAGGTCTGATACGGATCGCGATACTCCAGTAGGTAGAAGTGGGGCACCGGCAAGTGGTGCTCGCCCGACGACAGCGTGAAGCCCCTGGCGTCCCAGCCGTCGAGGGTGGCGCCCTCGAAATCCTCACGGAACCCGATGGCGGGAATCTCGATGTTGTCCAGCAGTCCGCCATCCTCCACCGCGGCCATGTCGGTGAAGTAGGTGAAACGCAGCGCGACCTCGCCTCCGCTGAAGCCGCTGAGGTCGAACGAGGCGTTGATCCACTGCGACGCTTCGCACGGGTCCACCGCGGCGGTACCGCCAACACGGTCTTCGGCCAGCGTCCGCTCTGCGCGCGGGTCGCAGCCGTCAGCTGTTTCGACCTTGCCGTCCCCGTTCAGGTCGCCGCTCCGTCCGGTGAACCCTGGGAGCGAGCCCTCTCCCTCGTGGCCCTTGCCTGACGGCATCACGCTCTCGGCGTCGCCGATCGCATCCTTGTCGGTTGGCAGCAGTCGCCGGAACGGTTCACCGGGACGCGCCGCCTCCACATACAGGTAGTCCCACTCGGCCTCGATCACGAACCAGGCGTCGAGGTTCATCACCACCGGCTCGTCCGCCGTTACGCCACTGAGGTCGAACGTGCGGCTCAGGGTCCGGTTCATGTCGTTCCCCTGACCCGAGTAGAGCACCTGTCGTCCCTGGTCTGGGCCGAGTGGCCCCATTCGAATGTCGCGCATCGTGGGCGGCAGAATCACCATGATCGCGTCGCACAATCCGGCCGGCGTGCGATAGCCGTCAATGCCACTCCAGTCGTTCAGCGTCTTGAGATGGAGAGACCCTGAACCAGTACCCCCGAGATCGGATGGGCGTATCACGCACGGCTCGAGCCAGCCGAGTACGGTACGCGACCAGGCGCTCAGCTCTTGAGGCTCAGGGGAGGAGGTGCTCGACATAGCTTCCCACGACGCAGTCGAGTTGTTGGTCGACCGTGCGTAGATGTCGGGCAGTCCCAGCGAGTGTCCGAACTCGTGGATGAAGGTGGACGGCTCGGTGTACTCCGACTGCATGTTGTAGTCGAGCACCCATAGTCCGTTGCCGATGTCGACCCCGCCTCGGACGTTCATCCGGCCGTCGACTTCCGGACCGCTGTCCAGATTCAGGCTGAGCGCGAAGCGATGCGGCCAGATGCGGTCGCCGCACGCCTGCTCGTCCGCGGTGAGCGTCTCGAACACATCGGCCGGCGCGTTGGTGTTGAGCTTCTCGCCCATCTTGTAGAGCCCGTGGCATGACGATTGGCCCTTGCCCGCCACCACCAGGATGAAGTGGTCGAGATACCCGTCCGGTTCGTCCCGGTTGTCGTCACTGTCGAAGTCGGTCGGGTCCCAGAGGTCGTAGTCGGCCCAGGGAAAATCTGGCTCGGCAGCGTAGGCAGCCCGGAGGGCGTCCACCACGAGATCGGTGGCGCGTACGTCGTTGCGCCAGGAGCCGTCGGACACCTGCTGCGGACGTCCGTAATGGCTCAGCGGCTGGGCCAGCTCGACCACTGGAAAGATGTCTCCGGTGACGTTGTACCGGCCACGCGATTGGTGACGGTAGTAATGAGAGAGGGTGCCTGGTTCGAGGGCGGCGGGGCTACCTGCGAAGAGCAGGTCCTGGAAGTAGGCGCGGTTGTTCTCGTCCTGATCCGCGTCGCCGGCGAACCGGTCGTAGCCGATGTCCGAGAAGCGGACCGGCAGGATCAGCAGCCGATGCGGCCGGCTGACGGGAGCCAGCGCCGGTTGGATCGAGTCACTTTGAATCTGGGGGTGGCCGAGCTGGTCGAACTGGAAGTCGGCCAGCGCTTCAACCATCGACTCGGCGGTAGCCGACGGTTGGGCGCCGATTTCGTGTGTGGGCAAAAGTACGGCTAAAAGTACGACCGCCGGCGTCCAGCGTGTCGTCAGCATCGGGATACCTCCGCTCAGGCCCTGACCACGCGGCAGGCGAAACACTTGTACGCCTGCTGGCCGGACAGATTGTCGAAGTAACGGTCGTCTACCAGAGTGTTGGCTGGGTTTTGATAGGTGGGCGCTCCGGCCAGTTCGACAGTCTGAGCGAAGCCGAAGCCGTTGGGCACGAACACGGTGTCGGGACGCATCGCTTCCCACACCACGGCGGTGCCGAGTACCCGTCCGCGCGGACTTTCCACGGCGATCTCGTCGCCATTGGTGACGCCGGCTGCCGTGGCCGCCTCGGGATGCAGCTGGATCAGCCGTACGCCATCGAGCTGCTTTCCACCATGGGTCCAGTGCGTCACTCCTGCGAAATGCACCACGCTCGAACGGCCGATCATGCCCATGAGCGGGTAGTCAGCGTGCACGTCGCCAGGAGCCGGCTCGCCGAGTCGCACCATCGGAGTCGCTGCGTGCGGGTTGATCGGGTTGCTGACCAACCGGTCCTCGTACTCGATCGACGGATGCCCGCCCGTCACTTCCGGATGCGTGTAGAAGGTGGGTAGCGCGGTGTGCCCGGCCTCCTGCAGTCGCGCGTCCAGTTCGGGCGTGTAGATCTCAATCTGGCCGCTCGGTGTCAGGAACCGCTGGTCGGCTTCGCCACCCAGGCTGGCCGCTGCCTCGTACCAAGACGGATGGTCCAGATACAGCGTGCTCACCCCAGGATGGTCGGTGGTCGGGCAGGGCCAGCGCATTGGCTCAGCGCTGGCTTCGAGACGTTCTCGCGTCAGGCCCTCGACCCCGGGCGTGCGCGCGACAAACTCGGACCAGAGTGTGTTGTAGTCGCGCCACGCGAGCGGGACCGCGTCGGTCCACTCGCTTGCTGGACGGGTTCCATCGAGCCGGGCCAGGGTGTGGGCCAGGTCGATCCAGATTTCGATGTCGGTGCGGCTCTCGCCGACTCGGGGTACCGCGGCCTGTTGCCACCGGATGGCGCGGTCGTCGCGGCGCATGTAGATCCCGTCAGTCTCGAGTCCGCTACAGACCGGGAGGATAACGTCCGCGTAGTAGGCGGCCTCCTCCATGAAGAGCCCCGTGTAGACGTAGAACTCGAGCGCCGCGAACGCTTCGCGCACCCGCGTGGTGTTCGCCGAGGCCAACAGCGGGTTGCCTTCGGTCACAACCGCGCGCAGTCGATACGGTCGTTCAGTCAGGATCGACTCGGCGAACGAGTCTGGACCCACCGGCAGCGCTTGGTCCTTCTCGGCGAGCTCTGCCTCGAGTGAGGGCAGGTTCAGGCCACCGGGCCAGGTGTTATGCATGAAGTTGCAACCGCCACCAGACACCCCAATGTTGCCGGTGATAGCCGCTAGGAACACCAGGGTTCGATAGGTGTCGAACGCTCCAAGCTGATGGGAGATGCCGGCGTTGCAGAAAATGGCGGCGGTCGGCGCCGACGCGTAGTCCCGGGCCAGCTGTCGAATGTCGGCGGCAGGGAGGTCGCAGATTTGGGCCGCCCACTCTGGGGTGTAGGCGTTGTCGCGGAGGTGCGCAGCGAGTTCGTCGAAGCCTAGCACCCAGCGGTCAACGGTCTCGTGGTCGTAGAGGTCTTGTTCGACGATCTCGTGCAGCAGCGCTAGCACCAGAGCCAGGTCTGTGTGTGGTTTGGGCGCCAGCCACCGGTTGGCATAGGCCGCAGTGGGAGTCTGCCGCGGGTCGACCACGACCAGCGGGGCCCCGGAGCGCTCTCGACCGCGAAGCAGATACTCGAAGGTGACCGGATGCGTCTCGGCCTGGTTAGTGCCCAAGAACAAGTAGAACGCCGAGGAGCCGAGATCGTCCTGCCCGGTGGCGGGATCGACGCCATAGCCGTTGGTGAAGTTGCCGAGGCCTAGCGTCCACGCCAGGGCGTTTCCGCCGGCGTCGTTACACACCGGTCCTACGTCGGTCGCATTTGGGCTGCCCAGTAGGTCGAACACGCGGCCGATGACCGAGCCGGCGCCCCGGAGCATCCGGCCCGTCGTCCGGTTGGCGATGGTGCGTGCCTCTCCAGAATCACGTAGCTCGAGGAATTTCGCGGCGATCGTTTCGAGCGCCTCGTTCCAGCTGGCCTCGCGAAACTGCGAGCCTTCGAGGTCGCCCTTAGCTCCGCCCGTGCGGATGAGCGGCGTCGTCAGTCGCTGCCGGTTGTGCACCAGCTGGCCCATTAGGTCGGCCTTCACACACAGCTGGCCCGCCTGTACCGGATCGTCAGCTACCCCCTCGATTGACACCACGCGACCCCCGCGAGTGTGTACGTCGAGGGCGCAGTTCGCGTTGCAGAACTGACAGGCGCTCCGGATTGTCGCGTCGGCGCCAAGTACCGGCGACGAGCGGCTGAAATCGAACGAGCCCGGCCGCGTGGTTGCGTGAGAGGTGGGCGGCGCGTCTGGTGCTGGCGCGCAGCCGGAGAGTAATCCCGCCCCGGCGCCGACCAGGGTGCCCTTCAGGAAGCGACGTCGAGTCGGATCTGTGCTTCGGGATACAAACGGCTTATTCATGGTGTCTCACACGCGAACGTCCAGCCGTGTTCGCACGCTCGGGTGTAGAGCTCGGCCTCCGACCAGTCGTTAAGGGTCGGCCGGCCCTGTCGCAGCAGGATGCGGAGATCGCTTACCGCCGGGTCGCCCCGAGCCGGGGTGCCCGGATTGGCTGTGTTGAGGCAGCCAGGCTCGGACCCCTGCGCGCAGGCCTGGTTGAAAAGCGCCGCCGCCACCTGGGAATCGGGATCCACGATGGCGCCTTCGGTGTAGTGGGCGCCCAGCTCGTTGCATGACCAGCCCGAGCCGTCGCTGCAGTCGAGGAACTGCAGCAGCGCGAGGGTGGCGCACCCTTTCCGTAGGTCGTTTTCGCAGGCCTCTTCCCAGAAGAGGATGCTGTCGCCCCGGTGGCGTCCGTCGGCCGCGCCGATGGTGGACATGCCGACGAAGAAGACGGCCCACACCGCCATGTGGAACACGTTAGCGCGCCGAGGAATGGCGATGCCCTGGACCTCGCCCACGAGGAAGCGCTGTGGCAGCTTGGCTGCCACCCGGTCGATCCACTGCACGCTCAGATTCAGCAGCGGGACACAGAGGAGCTTGTCGTAGAACGTGGGCTGCTGGAACTGACCCAGTAGCTCATAGAGTCCGAACACGGTGGCGCCGTAGAGCAGCCCGAAGATTAGCTTGCCTGGTGGGGTCCGGGGCGACGTGGACGGGTCGGTCACCAGCAGGTGCAGCCCCAGGAAGACGGCGATCGGAATCTCGGAGTCGATGAAGAACGGTACTCCGACTATCTGGGTGTAGAGCGCGCTTAGTCCAAAAAGCGTCGCCGCTGCGAAGGCCGACACGAGCGTGATGTTGAAGAAGTACATCGCCACTAGCCCGATGGCGAACAGGAACAGATAGGGCTGTGGCGCCAGGTTCAGTGTGGTAGCGATCTGATCGCCCCATGTGGCGTTCGTGGTGCCAGTGAAGATCAGGCCCAGAGAGAACAGGCCCAGTGAGAAGGCCGACGGGTTGAAGATATGTACTCGACGTCCGTCGCGTTCCCACCGCACGAACTCCTTGCCCAGGAAGCCGACCCCGAGCATGAGGAACTGGAGGTAGAAGAAGTCGTCGATGAACCAGAGGAACAGGTTCGTGCTGAACAGGATAGGGAATGGCCCAAACCCCAGCGTGTAGCGTTCACGTCTCGACCACGCCAGCAGCATGTCGAACGCGTAGCAGAAGAGCAGCTGGCCCACGAGCAGCCAGAAGTGGTTGGCTACCGGCGGCCAGTAGGAGCCCCAGTAGATGAAGACCGACGTGTGCAGGATGGCCTGAATCCAGTGTTGCTTCCGGAGGGCTATGTCGAAGCCACGTCCTGCCTCCGCCGCCCGGAGGCGCTGGGAGAGCATCCAGGTCCAGACGAGGACGACCAGCGACGATAGCCAGAAAGACCATATCAGGGTCGGGTGCTGTTGCACGCGAGGGAGGAATGACAGGCCGAGTATGCCCAACCCGAAGCCCACCGGGAGCCACAGCACCGAGCGGGATGCAGTTGGGGCCACGTCGGTCTCGGGGACAGCCGCCGTGGCGGATTTCGGCTGACCTTGGAGTGATCGAGTTCGCTTGCGCTTTGCTGCCATTGTTACGCCGTTAGGTTGACTATCGATCGTACAAGATTACGCGGAGCCGGACGAGGTGTCAGGTACACACGGTCTCTTGACGTTGGCAGTCGGCTGTGCGACGGTGTCATGCGTTAAGGTCCTCGCCGGAATCCGGCGGGGAGTGAAGGAGGCTACGCGATGCGTTTCCGTTCGTCATATTCGTGCGTGATCGTCGCACTGGCTCTCGTGGGTCTGGTGCTGCTGCCGACGTCGGCTGATGCCCAATCGGCTCCCAAGACCCCGTGGGGGCACCCTGATCTGCAGGGGATCTGGACCTCGTCCGGGGCAACCCCGTTCGAGCGGCCGGCTGGCATGGTGGGTGACCGGCTTACCGATGAAGAGGTGTCCTCGATCCGCGCAGCGACCGATGAGCGGGACGAGGAACTGCTCAATGCCGCGGCCCGGCGGACCAGCGCGGGTGGCAGCGTGGGCGCCTATAACAACTTTTGGATGGACCGTGGCGCTCGCACCAACCGCACGTCGATGGTGGTCGATCCGCCTGACGGTCGACTGCCTGCGTTGACCCCAGCGGGGGAACTTCGCCGTGCGACGGGCGAGAAGGCGCCGGGCGGGATGGAGAACGACGACACCTGGGAAGACCGCCACATTTGGGAACGTTGCGTGACCCGCGGCGGCATGCCGAACGCCATGTTCCCGCGGTCGTACAACAACAACATGCAGGTATTTCAGACCGAAGACCACGTGGTGATGCTCATCGAGCAGGTGCACGAAGTGCGCGTGGTGCCGCTCGACGGTCGTGAGCACCCGTCGGACAAGGTCCACGGTTGGAACGGTCTATCCACCGGGCACTTCGAAGGCGACACCCTTGTAGTGGTGACGTCGAATATCCACCCCAACGTGAGTGCGCTGCAGCCCTGGTCGATCTTTAACTCGAAGGAAGGTTCGGGCTCGGATATGACGCTGATCGAGCGGTTTACCCGCACCGGACCAGACTCGATCGAGTACGAGGTCGAGGTGTTCGACCCGAAGATGTACACACGATCTTGGACGGTGGCCTATCCGTTCAGCCGGATGGATGACCTGATGTACGAGTATGCCTGCCACGAAGGCAACGAAGGCATGATCGGCATCCTGGCCGGCGGACGCGCCGAGGAGGCGGTCGGAGCTGGCGGCCAGTAGCGGTACGCGGTTGGCAAGTCTGAAGCCTGGTCAAACGTGAAGGGTGCCCTTGGCCAGCGCGAAACTGCGAGCTTCAGAGGTTTCGCCCTGCCCTGCAGAATCGAACCGGTAGCCTGGTGTATCCCAGGCTGCCGGTTGTATCCGGTCGTGCCTGGCCGGCTACCGTTTCCTTCCTGATAACGCTCCAGCAACGCCGTCATCCGTTCGACCACGTCGGGGTGCTGGTCGTAGAGATTTCTCGTCTCCCCGATGTCGGCTGACAGGTCGTAGAGTAGGTTGGTCTACAGTCTGTCTTATCGATGGAACCTCGAAGCCCTCGCCTGAGTCGACGGGGCCTGGTGTTTGCCGCGCTACTGGTCTGCCTGACCGGCCCGGTGCGAGCCGACGACTGGCCGATGTGGGGAGGGACCCCCGACCGGAACATGACCTCGACCGAGGTGGGACTGCCGACAGCCTGGGACATCGGCGACGGTACGAGCGTGAAATGGGCCGTCGCTCTAGGTTCGTCGAGCTACGGCAACCCGGTGGTGGCGGACGGAAAGGTCTTTGTGGGGACCAACAACGACGTGCCACGCGACCCGGCTGTGGATGGCGACCGTGGCATCGTGATGGCTTTCCGCGAATCGGATGGCGCGTTCCTGTGGCAGATGGTGCACGACAAGCTGGCCACGGGCGAGGAGAACGATTGGCCCTATCAGGGTGTCTGCTCGTCACCGACGGTTGTTGGCGACCGGCTCTACTACGTTAGCAACCAGGGGGAAGTGGTGGCGCTCGACACCGAGGGCTTCCTCGATGGCGAGGACGATGGGACGGTGACAGACGAGGCGCTCGCAACCGACTCCGACGCCGACGTGGTGTGGCGCTACGACATGATCGGGGAACTGGGTGTGTTTCCCCACAATATGACCAGCAGCGCGCCGAGCGTTCACGGCGACCTAGTGATCGTTAACACCTCGAACGGGACCAACGAAGAGGGCTATGTGGTGGCTCCGGAGGCGCCCGACCTGATTGCCCTCAACCGGGTAACTGGAGGGTTGGTCTGGCAGGCGGCGCCGGTGGGCGAGTGGCTCCTGCACGGGCAATGGTCGTCGCCGGCGGTGGCTGAGATCGACGGAGTGCCGCAGGTGGTCATCGGCCAGGGCGACGGCTGGGTGCGTGGCTACGGGGTTGAAGATGGCACCCTGCTCTGGGAGTTCGACACGAATCCTATCGAAGCCGAGTGGCCCGCCACGCGGAACAACGTCATCGCCACCCCGGTGGTCTGGAACAATCGCGTCTACGTGGCCAACGGGCAGGACCCGGAGAACGGCGAGGGGGAGGGGCGGCTCCACGCTATTGACGCCACGTTGCGGGGCGACATCAGCGAGACAGGCGGCGTGTGGCAGTTCGACGAGATCAGGCGTTCGCTGACCACCGTCGCTATTGCGGACGGACTGCTCTACGTGGCTGACTTTAGCGGCTATGTGCGGTGTCTGGATGCCGGGACCGGCGAGGAGTTATGGGTGCACGACACCTTCGCCGCCATCTGGGGCTCACCTCTGGTAGCCGATGGCAAGGTGTATCTGGGGGATGAGGACGGCGACGTGGTGGTCTTGCGCGCCGGCCATGAACTCGAGGTGCTGGCCGAGAACAGTCTCGGGAGCCCTATGTACGGGGCTCCCATCGCCGCCAATGGCGTTCTCTACATCAACACCGTCACGGAGCTATATGCCCTGGCGGTCGAATGAGCCCGATTGACGGGGCCAAAGCCCTGCCCTACCTAATTTCCGATCGCGTAGAGCGTGCCGCCGGCGCGGATGTAGAGATGACCATCCGAGATCGACGGCGTGCTCAGCGTGTACCCCGGCAATGAGTTCTTCGCGATGATCTCGAACTCGCGCCCCGCCCGGTAGACGGTCGTCACCCCATCCTCACTCGTGGCGTACAGCTTTCCGTCGGCTAGGATCGGCGACGCGCTGTAGGTGCCCGGCTCGAGCCGTTGCTCGGTGTAGACCGTTTCGCCGGTCGAGATGTTGAGCGCATGCGCCACCCCGTTGTCCTGCACCACATAGAGCAGATCACCGTCTGACACCGGAGTCGGCACGTCGGGACCACTGTGGAACGACCAGAGCAGGTGTGAGGTGGTGACGTTGCCCCGGCCGCCCGCTCTGAGCGCGAGCATGGGCCGTACGCGGGTCGGCGCGATGATGGTTTCACCCACAACCAGTGGGGAAGCCACCAGCCGGTACGCGCCGTTGTTGGTCGGGTTCAGGCCATCGGCGCGCCACAGCTCGACGCCTGTCGCCGGGTCGTGCCCGGTGACCACATCGCCGCCCGTGATCACGATCTCGGTTTGCCCGTTGTACTGGAGGAGTGCCGGTGTCGTGTACGAATCAGGCGACTCCCGCTCGGCCTCGGTCGGCCGCTCCACCAGCCAGACGGTCTCGCCCGTGGCCTTGTCGAGTCGTAGCACGTAGGACGGATCGTCGGTGCGCATGCCGTGCAGCACCTGCACGTAGAGCGCGTCCTCATGAAGCAGTGGTGAGCTGGCGAAGCCCCAGTTCAGCCCAAACGACCAGTAGTCATCGGAAATATTGCGGGCCCAGATCTCGTTGCCGTCAAAGTCGAAGGCGCGGAGCCAGCCCGTGCCGGTCAGCACCCACACATGTTCGCCGTCTGTCACCGGCGACGGCGTCGACATGTTCTGCTTGCGAGCCTGGCGGTCATTGTTGCTGAGGAATTGCTTCCATTCCACGGACCCGTCCCTGCGGTCGAGCTTCCACAACTCGACGATCTGATTGGGATCGCCCGCTGGGGTTGGTCGCGGTCCGCCACGGCTTCGTCCACCACTGGGCGGGCGTCCTGGCCCGCGTCGGCCTTGCCCCCGCCGGCCGAAGCCGCGCCCACCAGTGCTCCGCTCGAGATACGAGACGGTGATGAAGATGGTGTCTTCCCAGATGATCGGGGTGGCCCCGCTCCAGGAGTCCTCGGCGATATCGAGCGTCCAGGCGACGTTCTCGGTGTCGCTCCAGGTGGTGGGGAGCCCCGTTTCACCGCTGGTGCCGTTTAGGCTGGGCCCACGCCACTGTGGCCAGTTCTCGGCCGCAGTGAGCGACACGCGAGAGGTGAACGCCAGTGCGGCCACGGCAGCGACCGCGGTCAGACGGAACTTCCGAGAGAGCACCTTCTCCACGCCGTCCTCCTTAAATACCCTAGAGTGAAAAGCTTACCCGTTCTGGACGCATGGCGGTGCGACCGACCTGCTCGTTTACTCCCGCGCACAGCGTGAGGGGACGCGCAGGACACCACTATGCTCTGGTGTTTGACGGCCTGGTCGCGCTCTGGATAGCAGGCCGGGGTCGAAGAGGTCGTTCATCGCTGGTTCTCTGCGGGTGGCAAGGCCACCTCCGGGCTGTCTTCGGTGCGGGCGCGCTCGAACGCTGGTTTAGGGACGGCGCTGCGTACCTGCTCCATCCAGTACACACCATCATAGGGGGTGCTGTTTCCCCGGGTGCCATAGAAGTCGACGTCGCCATCGCCGTCGGCATCGCGGGCGATGAACTTGTCATACATTCCGCGCTTCCGACGCGAAACGTCGTGACGGGTCCAGTCGCCGGTGCCGTCGCCGCCCGGGTGCTGGAACCAGCCGATGCGGCCGAGCGCGTCGTGCACGTCAAGATCACCGTCGCCTTCGCGTGGCCCTCGGCTGTAGCTGCCAGCCATGACGTCGAGGAATCCGTCGCCGTCGATGTCGACCACCGCTAGGCCGGTCATGCTGTCGGGGGCGAAGGTGCCGATGCGGTAGGCGTTCCAAGCGTCGTCGATGATCTTGGGTTGCGCGATCCAGCCGAGACCGCCGGTGGCTGCCCCGACGATGTCGAGCCGTCCGTCGCCGTTCAGGTCTGCGTATTCCAGGTTGAAGCCGGCCATGCGCGCACCGTTGATCCCAATGGCGTGCTCTCGGAAGCTGAGATTCCCTGGGGTGCTGGTGTTCTCGAAGAAGATCAGCCTGACCTCGCCTCGCGTGCCGACAATGACGTCGAGGTCGCCATCGCCGTCCAGGTCGACCGGCTCGGCGTTTTGAGGCACGCTGTAGCGACCCAACTGCATCTCGCTCCAACTCCCGCCTTTCAGCGGATCGCCATCGATGGAGTAGATGACCACGGGCGTTGACTGCGCGTACTCATCTGGCCCGATCCGGTGAGCGCCCTTGTTGGCTGCGCTTACCTCCGGCTGCCCGTCACCGTCGAAGTCGGCGATGAACACCCGGATGTAGGAGCCGTTGCCCTGGGTGATGGGCACGATCAGGCGCTCCCACGGCTCCGTGCGGGCGGCGACGCCGCCCGGGTTCTCCAAATAGGTGAGGTGCGCCAACTCGGCTGCCACCATTACGTCGACGTGCCCGTCGCCGTTGAGGTCGGCAACGGCGGCGTCCTCGGCGGCCGACGCATCGGTGCCCTGGGCCAGGGTAATGTTGGTCCAGGCGTTTGGGTCCGCCGAGCCGAACGCGATCCGGACGTGGCCG
>Ga0310344_10001966_pt1 | contig 15577 bp, 23 predicted proteins | sample HC15DNA20200_MG_FD_203801 | JGI IMG/M metagenome (GOLD analysis project Ga0310344, IMG submission 203801) | Marine microbial communities from station ALOHA, North Pacific Subtropical Gyre - HC15-DNA-20-200_MG | ecosystem: Environmental > Aquatic > Marine > Oceanic | place: Pacific Ocean: North... | reverse complement strand
TACAAAAAATCAAGATCTAAAAAATCTGAACCAGAATCTACAGTTGAACCAGAATCTACAGTTGAACCAGAATCTACAGTTGAACCAGAATCTACAGTTGAACCAGAATCTACAGTTGAACCAGAACCAAGCATATCTACAGAAAAAACCATTGCTGAAGAAATTATTGATGAATCAAAATCTAAATAACAAAATCAATTAATTTAACATAAACAACTATTCATTATGATTACAGTTAATTTTACTGGTGGTGCACGAAAATCTTTTCAGACTGACTCGTTACAAATTTCTCAAAATCTAAATACGATATCTGACCTCATAACTTATCTTATCTCACATAAACCGGAGAATACCCCTGATTTTGATGGTAGAAATCTATTGGTAGCAGTGAATGGAGTTGATTCTTCAGCTCTTGATGGAAATAATACAAAATTAAAATCTGATGATATTATTAACATAATACCAATAATTCATGGTGGTTCACAAAAAAATATTAATTTTAATATAAATAATTTACAAATTGGGTTGTTTGAAATAAATAAATCACATTCAAATAAAGAATATCTTTTATCACTAAGAGAAAAATTTCCTAAATTACAACTACAAGCAATTTCATCTAAATTTATTCTTGATAAAGATCATGCAAAAAAAATCATTTCTATTTCTATTCAGAAGAAATCAAAAAATCAATTATTATCAGATAAGCTTGAAATTGATTTACTGCTAAGATTTTCTAACACTACTCAAATTACTGAAGCAATAAAAAATGTTGGACTATCTGTAAACCAAAATTTTATTCTAATTGCCATAGGAAACAAATCTAATATAAGAAAACTATATGGGATTATTCATGATGATTTAGATATAATTTTTCAAAAGAATAATTCTAATTTTCTCAAAAAATATTTTCAAATTACAACTAAAACCATAGATGCAATCCAATCAAAAACACCCCTTACTGATTTACTTGTTGAAAAAGCGTCTATACTAATCTAATCTACACGTTTTTGTCTATCTACACTAAGAATTGAATTTGGTGAGATTATACTAATACCTGTTTTATCTTTCATTACTTGAACAATTATCTCCCAATCTGAATTTTCAAGTGATACTTTATTTGATAACGAATCAGCAATTTTTGAAATAATATCTTTTGTATGTAATGATGAATGTCGTTTTTCTACAGTAATTCTATATGTATCATTTTTTTTAATCCTTTCTGATAATCTAATTACTGTTTTTTTAATTTCATCTACATTTGATTCACATTCTTCTTGAATAGGAATTATTCTTGAACAATACTTGATTAACCACGGTTCTTCATCAATTAATTCTTTGAAATTTTCTAAAACTTTGATATTATCAAGCGATGTTTCAACTTGAATTATTCCAGAAAATATAGTTTTTTCAATAAGGGCATTTGTATCTCCAAATTTTTCCAAACTATTTTGTATTTCTAAAATAGTTTGTTCCTCAAAACTTCTTTGGCATGTGATAATCAAATTCATAACGCATTCATTATCTCATCTTTGGAAATAGAACCTTCTCTAATTATTTTTAATTTATTATCTATAAAATCAACTATGGTTGATTCACCTGAACTGATAATTTTTCCACCATTTACTAAAATATCAACTTCTGGTAATTTTATTTCCAGTTCGTTTGAATCTAAGATTGATTTTTCACCGGAAATATTTGCACTCGTTCCAATGATCAATTTGCATTGATTTAAAATTCCTAAAATACATGAATTATCTGGAACTCTTACAGCTATCTTTCCATTATTTTCTATTTTACTAGTTATTTCTTTTCTAATTGGCAGTAATAATGTAACTTGCCCCGGCCAAAATCTTTTTGAGATTTTTTCTGCATCAGAATTAAACTCCACAATTTTCTCTAACTCCATCTTTGATAATCCCAAAATCGGGAATCTCTTTCTACCATTTCTTTTTTTTAGCTCATAAATTCTTGTAATACTATCTTTATTGAATGGATCACATCCTATACCATAAACTGTGTCAGTAGGAAATGCAATAATTTTTCCATTCTTGTATGATTTTACTATCTGATTAATTCCTTCTTCATCACATGATAATATATTCACATTAGAGATCTATGCTTCACAAATAATTATGTTGTTTAATTGTACTAAATCGTTAAACCAAAATTATCTGTAAATTCAGAAAATGTCTTGTATTCTCTCAAGAAATCCCTTCCCGTCATACTAATTTTGTATCTGCAGGCCCGTTTAGAATCAACCTGTTCTAGTAATCCTTGTGAAACTAAATTTGTTAAAATTTTTGAAATTCTTCCATGAGAAATATTTGCTTTTTGAATTAGATTTGTAATTGATGCACCATTATGATCAATTGTGAGTTCTTCTGCAGCATACAAAATATCTCCCACAATTTGGATCTGTTTTCTATATACACCCATTCAAGTAATTTTGATTTTTTCTTGCTATGATCTTATTCAGTATATTGAATCAACAAATAGAGTAAACTTTTTTGACTTTAGATAATTCATGCCTATCTTCCAAACTTATCATCATTATCATCAAGTTCATCAAATTTTATTTTTCTAAGAGGTAATCTTGAGATTGGTAAAAATAATGAAATTAATCCCGATATTTTTAATAAAATTGAAATTGAATACAGTATTGATTCTGGGAAAACTAACGAATACCATGCAATGAATTCTCCAAATGCTAATAATGCAAGTCCAGTTCCAACTGCTAATGTTCCTTTTTGTTTTCCCTCAATATATGAGACAAGTGTTTCAATTGCACCATATACAAGTAAAATGAATGAAAAAGATCTGATTATGTGTTCTATATTCATAGCTGATAATGCAAATAATGGTAAAATTCCTACTGACCTAAAATATCTTGATTTTGGAAAAAATGATTTTATTGTATGTGAAAAAGCAATAAAAAAATAGCCTATCGTTTGTATTCCTAACCCTAAAGCTTGTAATCCTCTATTGATTTTACCCTCTTGGAGATAAATATCATCAATGATATATCCCATCCAGATGATTCCAAAACCAATTCCAATTGCTATAAATGCAATTGTCAATCGAAATAAGACTGGACTTCCTGTGTTCTTGTATCCAACATATGAAAAAACACCAATTATAATTCCAATAATGAATCCTATAAGATTCAAAATATTTTCTAATAAGAATTCCATTTAATTATCTGCCAATTTCTAAATTAATTAAGTCTTGTAGAAAATTGATTCATAAAATGATTAATTTCATTCAGTCTTCCCATTCGTCTAACGTACCAGCTGCTTCTCCTTCTGTACTACCAGTATAATCTCCTAGAATATCAGAATACTTTGCTTCATTATGTGCAACAAATCTTACGTATTCACCGTAACTCATATCCAAACCACATTTTCCACATTCAACATATGAAAAATCTGGGGCTAATTCTGCATCTTCCTTACATTTTGGGCATTTAATTTTCATATTATAATTTCATTGATTGGGTATTATTGCTTTTATCAATAAGAGATAAATTGAAATAAAATTTGTTTATTATATTGAGTAAAATCTGTACCAAATGTAAACAAGATATTCCTGAAAACCAAGAGTTAGATGCTCAAGCAGAAAAATATCCCGTTTGTCCAAAATGCTGGGATGAATGGAAAGAGATGAAAATTATGGTAATCAATGAAATGCATCTTGATCTCTCTCTATCAGATCATCGTAAAGTACTCAGAAAACATGAGAAAATCTTTGCAGGTGTTATGACTCCTGAAGGAGATTATGTTGATTTTACAAATGAAGATAATAGAAATCCTGAAGAGAAACCTACCTAAAATTAAACAATGATTTAGCCGAATCAGGTATTAACAAATTCATCTTTCTTTTTGATTCTTGATCTAATCTATCATATACTGTCTTAATTGCTAATGCTAGAATCTGCTGTTTGGTCTTATCTATTTGTAAAAATATTTCAAATATTGCATCCAAATTAAAATTAATAATCTTCTCTGGAGATAATAAAATATGCTTAAAGTAATTTGAGAACATATCGTCTCGATTTACATTATCTATCTCTGCTAGAACCAGCAACCATGTTTTTAGTAATTTTGAAAAATTGGTAAATGGTATTGTTGGACCAGCATCTAATGCATTTATGATAATCTCTGCTTTCTCTTCATCATTTTTACTAAAAAATTCAGTCATTCTTTTTTTCATAATTGGTGTTCTAAGAAAATCTGGTAAACTAGCAAGATTTACTATGATATTCCCTGCAAAATTAGGTTCTGACATCTTGAGATCTTTTTAGACTTGAAATTAACCGTTAATACACTTTAGCTTAAATACGCGATTTGAAAATTTCTTTTATGGGTGCCACTATAGTTATTGGAGGTTTTTTTGGAGATGAAGGCAAAGGAAAAATCATATCATATTTAGCACAAAAAGATAATCCCACTATAGTTGTAAGAGGTGGAGCTGGTCCAAATGCGGGACATACCATCAAAGATGGTGATAAGACTTACAAAGTTAGAATGCTTCCAAGTGGATTCTTAAATAAAAACTCTCGAGTAATGATTGGTCCTGGTGTAGTTGTAAATCCTGACGTTTTTCTGAAAGAAATTAATGATTTTGGATCAAAAGGAAGATCTTTTCTTGATAATCACTGTGGTATAATTGAACAGGATCATCTTGATGCTGATTCTCAAGGAAGATTAAAAGAAAAAATTGGTAGTACTGGTTCAGGTACTGGACCTGCTAATGCTGAACGTGCAATGAGAACATTAAAGATGGCTAAAGAGATTGAATCGTTACAAAGCTATCTTATTGATGTACCTTTAGAAATTAACTCTGCATTAGATAAAAATGAGAATGTCCTAATAGAAGGAACACAAGGAACTCATCTCTCGCTTTGGCATGGAACTTATCCTTTTGTAACATCCAAAGATGTTACTGCATCTGGGATATGTGCTGATGTAGGCGTGGGACCAAAAAGAATTGACGACATAATTGTTGTTTTCAAATCATATCTTACTAGAGTAGGTACTGGTCCAATGAATGGAGAGCTTAGTCCTGAAGAAACGTCTGAAAAAGGATGGGAAGAATTTGGAACTGTAACTGGAAGACTTAGGCGTGCGGCTGAATTTGATTTTGAATTAGCCAGTCGTGCAATCATGCTTAGTAGTGCAAATCAAATTTCAATTACAAAACTTGATGTGAGATTTCCTGATTGCGCAGGTGCACAATCTATAGATCAATTAGATTCAGAATCAAAATCATTTATAAAAAATATTGAAGATAGATTAGGCGTGCCTGTCACGCTTATCGGTACTGGTGCAGGCGTGAATGACATAATTGATCTACGCACATAATTTTTTCAGTAAGCTTTAATTTAGAAATTTTTTGAGAATACATTACAATGGTAACACTACCAAATTATGTACAATTAGATTCTCCTTTGGAATTTACTCGATTGGTATGTGCACTAGAACGTTCTCCACGTGTATCCTTTCTACACGAGCATAATGGGAAAAAAGTTCTCTCCGTTCAAATGGATTTGCTTAAAGAAAAACCTGTTATCTATTTCACTCCAATTGAAAATATTGGACATTACTTATGTTATGGATTTAATTCTGGTCAAGAAAAACTAGAATTAGTAGATACCACTATTGATAATTCAAAGCTATATTCACCAATTATCAAGATAAAGTCCCTTCCAGCATCTCTCAAACCTGATATTGAGAGCTCAAAAGAAAAATACAATCCAATTGAGTTAGAAGACTTGTCAAGTCTGGCTAAACTAAGTTTTGGCTATGAAGAAGCACCATTCCCATTATTTGCATTCAAACAAAAGGACAAATGGTTTTTGGGCGTGTTTCTAAACTTTAACGAGGATGGTCCATCTTACTTTTGTCATGTTAGTTTGGATGAAGAACCAATCAAACCATTCCTAAAATATACAACATCTAAAAACTCTGAACCAGAATTTGTTAATCATACTGGTGAACATGGTTATTCATATATCAAAATAATAAAGTTAAAAGACGCACATCCATTGGTCGATTATGACCAAATTCAGTGATAGAATAAAAAAATCTGCAAAAATATCTCCGATCATTCTTGCAAATGACTATGATCCAAAAGCATCAAACATAGAATCAAAAACCATACGTAACATTAAACTTCTAAGCAACTACCTATGTGGAATTAAAATTAATTTTCATCTTCTTTTACGATTAGATAAAAAACAAATTATAAAGATTAACAAAACAGCACATAACTTTGGCTTACAATCTATTGCTGATATTAAATTAAATGATATCGGCAATACAAATTCTATCACTACACAAAATCTATGGAATATGGGATTTGATGCAGTCATAGTAAATCCAATTATGGGGAAACAAAGCCTACAAAATTTAGTTAATATTTCTCACAAACAGAATAAAGGAGTTATTTCATTATGCCACATGAGTGCACCTGAAGCAAAATTATCATATGAATTAAAAATTAAATCACTATCCAAGAATAAACAACTCTATCAGTTGTTTTTGGATTGGGCAATTGCTAGTCATGCAGACGGTATAATTGTTGGTGCAACTTATCCAAAAATTATAGGTTACTGTAAAACCGCTGCTAGAAAAAAACTAGCAATCTTCTCTCCTGGTGTAGGCACACAAGGTGGCAATGCATTAAAAGCAAAAAAACTTGGATCAGATTATCTTATTGTTGGTAGAACAATTCTTAACTCAAAAAATCCACTTGAAACTACTAAAAAAATAGTTCATGATTCAATTATCTAAAAAATTTCTAGATTTTTTTAAAAGATTTTTTGCATTTTGATAAGTTATTTTCTCTAATGCATGTTGAAAATCTAACCATATAAAATTAAGATGCTCATGAGATAATTTCACATCAGTTGTTTCCGTTTTTCCTAGAAAAAATATGACTTTTTTATGAATTTCTTCACCATTTACACGAAAATAATATTCAATCTCTTCTTCAAAACCTTTGCAGAATTCTACATCAGAAATTCCTGTTTCTTCTTTTGTCTCTCTTAATGCAGTTTTTTCAGTGGTTTCATCATCTTCCATTTTACCTTTCACAAAATCCCAATGCCCCGATGGATAATTTAATAATAAAAACTTCCTTTTTTCATGTTCATTAAATAAAATTATTCCAGCTGATATTTCTTCTTTCATTTTATTTTCCTATTCGTCTTTTCCGTTTTTGGAATGTTCTGATTGCTCTCATTAGATCAATCTTTCTAAATTCAGGCCAGAAAATATCTAAAAACACTAATTCACTATAAGCACTTTGCCATAAAAGAAATCCACTCATTCTCTTTTCACCAGATGTTCTCAGGATCATGTCAGGTGAGGATTGTGGTAAATGTGATGTATACAGATTAGATTCAATAACTTCTTTATTGATTTCTTCTGCATTTAGTTCACCAGTTTTAATTTTAGTCCCAATTTTTTTTACTGCATCCACTAATTCATTTTGTCCTCCATATGCAATTGCAATATTCAGAAAATGATTGTCATAATCTTTTGTGGTACTATCTAATCTTTTTAGTACATCTTTAATTGATTCTGGTAAAAGTTCTATTGTGCCAATTGCTTTAACTCTCATCTTATTTTTATGAATACGAGGATCATTGTATAATTTCTCTAATCTCTGATGAATTAAATCAAACAAATAATCTAATTCTTCATTTTTTCTTTCTAAATTTTCAGATGATAATACATACAATGTAATAATTTTGATATCAAATTCTTCACACCAATCTAGCAAATTCTCGACAGCATCTGCTCCTTTGAAATGACCTTTTTCTTGTATTGTAAGATTACGTTTAGCCCACCGTCTGTTTCCATCTAGAATGATTGCTATATGATTAGGTATATCTCCTTGAAGAACTTCAGTTTCCAGTCTTTTTGAATAAATTGAGTAGAATCCTGATAGATACAGTGCTGCGTCTTTTATTCCGTTAATAATTTGCCACCTCGTTTCCTATACTTACGGAAAAGTAGTGTGGCTGATATCAGTGTTATTGCTGCACCTGCTAATAATGGTGGAATTAATGTAAATGAACTTTCATTTGTAGTTAAAATAATTGCAAATTGTGCAACAGTTGGATAAATTGCTGCTAACACAATTATCCTCAATACATCACTAATGTGTTTTAATTTTCTGTTTAGCCAATTGCTAATTAAAATTCCAGCTGAGATTGTTCCAAGTCCCATCCACAAAAATGGAAATAAACCCTGAAGGAATTGTCCAAGTATCATTTGATTTGTAATTATTTGTGTGTAGTCAAATCCTGATTCAAATAATTGTGGGTTAATAGTTGCAATACCTGCAGGAACTGATGCAAGTATGAGAATTACTCCTGTAATTAATGCAAATATTCTAATGAAACCTGTAGGTGTTGCCTTATTCCAATTTGACCATGATTTATCTATGTCAAATGCACGTATTAGGAATGCTCCTCCTAGAATGCTAACCAACACCGCAAAAATTTCTGCAGTATATCCTACAACAGTACCAATACCACCAATCAATAATAGAATTCCTGGTACTCCCAGAAAGAATTTTGAATATGTTTTATCATATACTACCATCTTCAAAAATTTTCCAAATACTGCATAGGAATGTTCGATTGTTCTACTTACTTGCATCACAACTCTTTGAACAGATACTACTGGTATGACATTCTGAATAACTGGAATCACCATTTCATCATCTTCACCATCTGAAACAATCACTGCTCCATTTGCTGAAAATTTTTGTAATATTGATTTGATTTCACTAACAATTTTTTCATCTGCTTGGACACCTCTTTTATCTACTCCTGCTACTACTACTACTTCCACATTGTATCCTTTACTAACTAAATCTTCATAGGTTTTTACTGCATAGAATATGGAGTTTGAATCTGCATCTTCAGGATCTTCTAATGCAAGTCTTTGTGCAGCGTTGATACATGAATCTCTACCTACAACTGGAGTTGTAATTCCTGCTTTTTTCCCCACGTCGTCATCTCTATCTACACAAATTACAAGTAATTTGGAAGCTGCTGTAGACTCTATGTCTCTCTCTAACTTCTTATTCTCAGACATATGGTATTAATTACAAAATTACCTTTTAATGATTTCCAACTAATGAATATAGGATTCTATGTATTTACTCATGGTTTTGCAGAATCTGCAATTTGTTTAAATTGGACGTATTCTGCTTTGTATTTTTCCATATTTTCTAAAAGTTCATCTTTTTGTTGAATATCTTCTCCATTTGCTTGAAGATATGTTGTAAATGCCATTGATTCTCTGATATATGCCCCAAATGATTTTAATGATGCAATACGATTCACATAGGTTTCTTGCCATTCTTCTGGCGCATCACTATATGCTAATTCCATTAACAAGGCATTATTTTGTGATGAACCTGTCTCAGCTATTTTTTCATATTCACTAGAGTCAATTTTTCCATTCATAAACTTACTAAACGATTCCTCAATTGAGTTTGAAACTATCTTATGTCTCTCAACAATTCCGGCATCATGATTCTCAAAATCAGTTACAACAATTGTCATTTCTGTACTTGATGGATTACCAAACCAGACAATGAAACTACCAATAGTGATAGCAATCAAAACTCCTACTGTTATTCCAACACCTTTTTTTGAGCCCATGGCTTATGAGATTCTTGATCATTATAATACTCATCTATAATCCGAAAATTCAATCATTTTTGATCAAAAACTATCATTTTTGATTAAAATATCGGCAAACTACAATTTTGTTTATAAAAAACCCTTCATGCGTGTAGCCTAAAGTGAAATAATATTCACATTCTCTTTTCAAATAGAAGATTGTTTTGGATTTGATATATGACTGAAGCATATTGCGTAAAATGCAGAAAGAAAGTAGAAATTCAAAACGCAGAAGAGACTAAATTAAAAAATGGACGTCCAGCTGTAAAAGGCGTGTGTGGAGAATGCGGAACTAAAGTTTTCCGAATAGGTAAACCTTAGACGCCCTTTCCTTTTTCTAATTAAACCCATATAGGGGATTTCAATAACTGTTAGTTATGACGAAAGCTGACTATGAGAATTTATTAAAAAGAATCGAAAAAAATATTTCAAACACTTCGTCATCCGGAAAACGTTTCGAATTACCTCCAATCGATATTACTTGGGAAGGGAAAAAAACAATTCTTAGAAATTTTGCAGATTTCCCAAAGGCATTAAGAAGAGACCCTAATCTCATTTTACAATATTTATCAAAAGAATTTGCTGTGCCTGCTGATAGAGTAGGTGATAAAGCAATTTTTGTTGGTAAACGTGATCCAGATGACTTTACTAGATTATTTGGAATTTATCTAAAAGATTATGTTGAATGCCCAACATGTCAGAGTCCAGATACAAAAGTAGAAAAAGAAAATAGAATTTCTTTTCTAATTTGTGAGGCTTGTGGTGCAAAATCTACTATCAAAGGTAAATATGCATAATGCTTTATTCCACAAAAGTAATTAGTGCAAGTGGAAATTTAATGCTGAATATCTGTGACCCTGAATTAGTAGATAAAACATTTCATGATGGAAAAATAAAAATCAAAATTAATCCAAATTATTATGCTGAAAGAGATGTTGATGAACACGAAGCAAAAAATTTACTTGAAAAATGTACGTCTATCAATATGGTCGGTGAAAAAACAATTTCACTAGCAGCACGTATGGGAATTGGCTCTGAAAAAAGTATTAGACGAATAGAAGGTATACCCTTTCTAATTGTCTTTAAAATGTAACACCACAATTATATACAAAATTTACATAATTCTTACGTGGGAAAACGCAAAGTACTCAATGAAAGTGCATTAAAAGAAATTAGATTAGCTGAAGAAGGCGAACTTTATGGAAGAGTAATCAAACTTTTAGGAAGTGATCAAGTACTTGTAAAATGTACTGATGATATTACAAGACGTGGTAGAATTCGTGGAAAATTAAAACGAAGAATTTGGATTAGAGATAATGATGTTGTAGTAATCGCACCATGGGATTTTAAGGAGACTGAACGTGGAGATATTGTCTGGAGATTCACATTACCACAAGTTGATTGGTTAAAAGATAACGATCATATTCCAAAAGACTTTTGATCTTAGAAATGATTTATTATTTGTAGATATGATATTAGACATGTCTGAAAATTCTGAAAAAAAAATTGAACTGAAGATAAAATCTAAACTAGAACAAAAGAAAAAAAAGAAGACTTTGGATGATGGGTTTAAGAAGAATAAAGTCATCAATGAGGTATTAGATAAAACAACTATTCTCCAACTATATGATCTTATCAATTCAAAAATAATCTCTTATGTGAATGGAGTTGTAAAAGCAGGGAAAGAATCTGTTATTTTTTGGGCAAAAGATGTTGAAGATAATGATATTGCATTGAAAATTTATCTAGTTACTACCTCAAATTTTAAACGCAGAAGTCAATATGTAACAGGTGACCCTAGATTCACTGTTGTTAAAAAAGGAACAAAAAACACTGTTTATCTCTGGGCTAGAAAAGAATTTCAAAATATCTCTAAATGCTATGATTGTGGCATATCTGTAGTCAAACCACGTCATGTTTCAAAAAATATTCTCATAATGGATTTTGAAGGATATGGGGGAAAACCAGAAAACACACTACTAGAGTCTGAAGTGGATGAAAATGATTATCAAGAATCTATTAATCTAATTATTGACTTATACAAAAAAGCAAAACTAGTTCATGGAGATTTTTCAGAATATAATATTTTCAAAACTAAAAAAGGTCTAAAATTATTTGATTTGGGTTCTGCAGTTGATACAACACATCCCAATATGATGAATTTTTTAAAAAGAGACATTAATAACATAACAAACTTCTTTGTTAAACGAGGACTAACAGTAGAGAATCCAGCTGATATTCTCGAAAGGATAACAAAATGAGCTTTGAAAAATTAGTTAGAATACCAATTGACCGAATAGGTGTAATTATTGGAAAATCTGGAAAAACCAAACGTCATATTGAAAAAAAATGTCATGTTGACTTGAATATTGATAGTGAAACTGGCGAAGTAATGATCACCAGTAATAAAATTGATGGAAATATTAGTCCATTCAAGGCAGTTGAAATTGTTACTGCAATGGGACGTGGATTCTCACCTGAAAATGCATTAAGATTACTTCAAGGAGAAAATAGTTTACACATTATCGATTTACGTGAATTTGGTGGAAAGTCTCCTGATCAAATTGAACGAATTAAAGGAAGAATTATTGGCGAAAATGGAACTGCTAGAGTAAATATGGAAAACTTGACAAATGCAACAATCTCCGTTTATGGAAGAACTGTTGGTATTATTGGAGAACCAAATCAATTACGATTAGCAGTTGATGCAATTGCATCACTTTCTAGTGGAAGTATGCACGGTCCTGTATATAGTAAGTTAGAAGCAGCCAAAAGAAAAGAAAAATCTGAAAAAGCTCTACTATGGGAAAACCAAGATGTCTTCTAAAGAAAAATTTAATCAGATTTCCCCTAGTGAGTTCTTCTACAGAAATCGTGATCTAGCTGGTTTTAGTAATCCCACACGCTCATTGTACACAGCTGTACGTGAATTTGTGGAGAATTCATTGGATGCATGTGATCATAGTGGAATATTACCTAACATACACATGACAATTAAAGCAGTAGATCCAGAGAAACCTGATCCAAAACAATACATCTTAACAGTAAAAGATAACGGTCCTGGAATTCCATCACAACACGTTCCGTTAGCTTTTGGAACTGTTCTTTATGGCTCAAAATTTGGATTGAAACAAGCACGTGGAATGTTTGGTTTGGGTGCAACGATGGCAATTCTTTATGGTCAAATTACAACAAATAAACCTGTTAAAGTTAAAAGTAATGCAGATGGAAAAACTCGTTTTGATTATGAGATGCTTTTAGATATACAAAAAAACAAACCTGTTATATTAAAAAAACAAGAGACGTCTAGTTCTGAACAAGGATTAAGCGTTAGTATTTGTTTAGATGGTGATTATGCAAAAGCAGGTACAAAAATTCGTGATTATGTCTACCAAACTTCCTTGATTACACCATATGCAACAATTTCTTTTGATGATCCTAAAGGCGAGAAATTTCATCATAAAGCAATTATTCGTTCGATGCCACCTGCTCCTACAATAATCTCACCTCATCCTTATGGAATTGATGTTGAAACCATTCGTCGAATGCTTGTTGATACTCATTATCAAATTCCAAATGTTGATGACAAAATGATTGAAAAGGTTAGAAAAGAACTCGGTATGGCAAAAAAGAAATTCACATATAATGAAATTATGAAAAAGACTGAGAAAAAATGGAAGTCATTAACACGACCAGTGCGTGTTGTCATAGCTTTAATGTCATTCCTTGAAGCAGATTTTGAAAAATTAAAAAGAATTAGGATTGAAGATGTTGATCTTCGAAATAATAAACTACTTTACTGGGATTACAGTACTTCAGAAACTATTGCTGCAGATATGGATGTAGAAAGTCCTTACTATAAACAATTAGCAAATACAGTTCAAGGTGAATCTCTTACTCAGTTTTTAACAAAAAGATTCCAGCGAGTAGGACCTACTGCGGCTGTAGAATTTTGCAAGTTTGCCAAGTTTAAACCTGAAACTAGAGTTGGAAATATGACTGATCAGGAACTAGTGAAATTAAGTGATGCATTGCAGACTTATGAAGGATTTAGATCACCAGATCCAACATGTTTAGCACCACTTGGTGAATCTCCACTTGAAAAAGGAATTGAGAGAAGATTTGATCCTGATTTTATGGCTGTAATTCAAAGAACTGCATCTGCATATTCTGGCTTTCCATTTGTTATAGAAATGGGAATTGCATATGGAGGTAATATTGAATCACGTGGTACTACTGTATACCGATTTGCAAATAGAATTCCATTGTTATATGATGAAGGAAGTGATGTTGTACTAAAAGTCGTTAAAGATACTGATTGGAATCGCTACAAAGTGAAAAGTGATTCTGCACCACTAGTCATAGTTTCACATATCTGTTCAACTAGAGTTCCATACAAAACAGTTGGAAAAGAAAATGTTGCTGATAGACCTGAGATAGAAAAAGAACTCCGTCTTGCACTACAATTCTTATCGAGAAAACTTTCTGGATATATGTCTAAAAAAGGCCAAGCTGAGGCTGCAAAAAAACGGGCTAACCTATATTCAAAATATTTACCACTTGTTGCACAATTTTGTACTGAATTATCTGGAAAAAAGAAAGAACCTGACTATCAAAAAATGATTAAAGAAGAAACTGCAATAACAAATACGGATGAAAATAAAGAGGTAGAAAAGAATGGCTAAAAAACAGACTAAAAAAGAAACCAAAAAACAGAATAAAAAAGAAAAAATTGACAAATCGAAAAAGCTTATTGAGGCTCTCAAAAACCATGGTGCTCAAATATATGAAGATCTTGAAAATGGGGAATTCCCAAAATTCTCAATCCCAAACCGTTCCATTAGTAACATAATTTATGATAAAAAACTTAGACAATACATACTTGGAACTAATACGTCGCTAAGGAGTGCAAGAAACAGTTCCCAATTACGTTCATTCACTCAATTACTATGGCTTGCATTTTTTGCTAACAAATTAACACATGAAAAAAAATCATCTACTCTTCGAGATGTCTATTACTCTTCTCAAGCATTTGCAATAGATTTTGAGGACCAGCAGGAATCTGATAATATCATAGTGGATTTAGAGGCTGTCTTATCACAACCTCGTGAAGATTTCTTTGTATTTCCTGAAGAACGAAGTAGTATCTTTGGTGATTTAACCATTGAATACACGATTCCTGGTTATGAAGGAAAGACACAAAATCTTTCCAGTCATCCTGATGGATATGCAATTGGTCCAAGTATGACTTCTGCTGAATTATCTAGTACTAGTGCCGAACTTGTAATTGCTATCGAGAAAGGTGGTTTGTTTACTAGATTTGTAGAAGAACAAGTTGATAAAAAATTCAAATCAATCATAATTAATACTGGAGGACAGGCTCCTCGTTCAACTAGAACATTGCTAAAGCGTTTACACGATGAAATGGGTCTTCCTGTTGTAATTCTAACTGACGGTGATGTGTATGGAGAACATATTGCAATGGTAATTAAATCAGGTTCTGCAAACGCAGCTCATCTAAGAGAACTAACTGTACCTGATGCGAAATGGATGGGTGTTTGGGCAACAGATATTGATAAATTCAAACTTCCAACCATTCCAATGACTGAATCTGACATCAAACGTTGTCATGATTTACTAAAAGATCCTAGATATCAAGAAGGATTGTGGAAACGAGAACTAGAGGTATTCACAAAAATTAAGAAAAAAGCAGAACTAGAAGCATTTTCAAAATACGGTCTTAATAATATCACTGAAAAATATTTGCCAAAGAAACTAGAAGAATCAAAGAGTTTCTGATGTATTAATTCTTAATGTTAATACACCATTTCTATATTTAAAATCTCCAATCTGCATATTTTTAGGACCTTCAAT
>Ga0310344_10001965_pt1 | contig 15584 bp, 16 predicted proteins | sample HC15DNA20200_MG_FD_203801 | JGI IMG/M metagenome (GOLD analysis project Ga0310344, IMG submission 203801) | Marine microbial communities from station ALOHA, North Pacific Subtropical Gyre - HC15-DNA-20-200_MG | ecosystem: Environmental > Aquatic > Marine > Oceanic | place: Pacific Ocean: North... | reverse complement strand
CTGGGAGCATCATGTCTACTTCCCCCAACACAATAGAATCATCAGCCTTAGCCGTTCAGGCATTACAGCTAATGGAAACCCACCAAATTACGGCCTTGGTGGTCACAGACGAAAATAGACGGGTAGAAGGAGTTGTCCATCTTCACGACTTGTGGCGGACCGAGTTATTCTAATGAACGAATCCATCGTTCTACTGTCAGTGTTAGTCGCATTCCTTTTTGGACTGGCCACTGGCAAAGCCTGGGAAAGATACAAACTACGAGAAGGACGATGGATTGATCGACGGAAAGCTCGAGAGTCCCCTCACTACATCCTTGGCCTGAACTTACTCATCTCGAACCAAACTGACCTTGCTATCGAAGAACTGACTACCGCGGCCGGGATCGATGCCGATGGATTTGAGATCCACCTGATTCTTGGCAATCTCTACCGTGAGAAAGGCCAAGTAACCCGTGCGATACAACTCCACCAGCAACTCCTGCAGCGACCAAAGCTCACCAAGGTCGAACAGGCCTACGTCCTCCTATGTCTCGGGCTCGACTTCCGCCGAGGAGGATTCGTAGACCGGGCACTAGAGGCATTCACCGAGGTACTAAGGTTTGACCAGTCCAATCAGTACGCATTGCTCAACCTTGAAAAGCTGTACGAAGAACAACAGCAATGGCAAAAGGCTTACGATATCCGTCAGCGGATCGCCGCATTGGCTGACGAACCCCAGAAGCCAAAACACGAAGCGATTCTTGCCTTCTTGGAAACCCAACTTGGATTACAGGCCTCAGGCCAAACCCCTCCTCTCAAAGCCATTTCCCACTTCAAAGCAGCTATAGATCTCGATCAAACTTCGGTACCCGCCTACCTTAACCTCGGGGATCTCCAGCGACAGGAGGGCCGTCTCAACGAGGCAGTATCCACCTGGGAACAAGTGCCACGCATTGCCCCAGACAGAGCTTATCTTGTGTTTGATCGGCTTGAAAATGTAGCTACTGAGCAGGGGCACAACGACCGCTTTCCGGCGTTGTGCCGAAGGCTAATAGATGCTAATCCTCAAGATTGGCGAGCCAGACTGGCCCTAGGACGACACCTCGTCACCTTTGGGCAGCCACTCAAGGCATTAGACTTGCTTTTCGAATCGCTCCTACACAATCCACATGCGCTCGCAATTCACCAGGTAATCTGGCAGGCACTGTTAGCATTGCATTTCACCGAAGAACTTGTCACCCGCTATATGACCCTCACACGCGAAGCCGTATTCTACCTAGACCCACACGTCTGTATGCGGTGTCGCTATCGGAGCACCGAGCTACTCTGGCAGTGTCCACAGTGCCATGAATGGAATACATTTACCGAAGAACGGATCACATTGACAGAGGAGAGCGAAGACGAATCCCACTAAATCGCCACAGCCGGTCCGTCGGGTCGTCCTTACGGGTGGTATTGCCACTGGCAAGAGCTATGCCTTGGCGCAGTTTCGAGCTCTCGGCTTCCCTACCGCCGATGCTGACCAATTAGCCCACTCGGCAATGGCCCCCAAGGGACCAGCCTGGCAGCCAATACGTGACCATTTTGGAATTGAAATGTTCGATAAGCATGGGACCGTGGATCGTCAAAAACTGGGAATGTTGGTATTTGGCAACGACTCGGCTCGCTTGACTCTCAACAACATTGTTCACCCACACGTCAGAGCGTCTATCGAAGAGTGGTTTACAGATATTGAGGGTCTCCCAAATCATAAATTCGGCGTCGTCGCTATTCCCCTGTACTACGAAAGTTCACGGTCAGACAAATTCGACCGGATAATCGTCACTGCATGTCAAGCCGATAGGCAATTAGCCCGTGTGAAGGCCAGAGGTTTAACTACGCTCCAAGCCAAACGTCGTATTGAGGCCCAAATGCCTACCGCTAAAAAAGTCATCCTTGCCGACTACACAATCTGGACCGACGGCCTCCCGACAGACACCAACCGAAGAGTTAAGGTGATCTCCGATGAACTGGTCGACCTAACAGAAACATCAACCTGAAGCGAATTTTTACTAAGTCAAACGCGTCTCAGCCGCCTTGACGGTATTGGACAGCAACATCGCGATGGTAAGCGGTCCCACCCCTCCAGGCACCGGCGTTACAGCCCCAGCCACCGAAGCAACACCTGGGTGAACGTCACCAACCACAACCGCCCCACGGCGGTCCAAAACCTCCAGGCGAGGTGACTCCTCACCGAAGATAGCCGACACCTGCCTACGATCCGTCACACGAGTGGTCCCGACATCGATCACAGTAGAACCCGGTTTCACAAACTTGGGAATCACGAGTCCAGGCTGTCCGACCGCTGAAATCAGAATGTCGGCACGCGAGGTAACCATAGCTAGGTCCTGGGTCCGCGAATGGCAAATAGTAACCGTAGCATGCCGGTGCAGCATGAGCATGGCCATCGGCTTCCCGACAATATCACTACGCCCAATGATCACAGCATGAGCTCCCTGAATCTGAATCTTCGATCGATCTAGTAGCTCGATGATTCCAGAAGGTGTGGCCGGAGCAAGTGTCGACCGATTCTGAGCTAACCTCCCTACATTAACCGCGGAAAATCCGTCGACATCCTTACTAGGATCGATAACATTAAACACCTCCTTCTCAGCTTCAGCACCCATCCCAGCCGGCAGTGGCGACTGAACCAGGATAGCGTCGATAGACTCGTCCCGATTGAGGCTATTTACGACACTAGTTACCTGCTCTAGTGTCGAATCTTCGGATAACCGCCGAAGGTCAACGACGATACCGAGTTCCTCGCAGGCATGCACCTTGTTACGCACATAGACCTGTGATCCTCCGTCATTGCCTGCCAACAAGATGCCCAGGCCCGGGCTTCGCCCAGACGCAACTCTGAAAGCTGCAATCCTCGGTCGCAGCAACTCTCGGATGGCTTCTCCGGCGCCCTTTCCATCTAGCGTCTTCGCACTCGACATCAAACCCTCACAAGACTCATCATCTAGCTAGTAAGATATTTGGAAATCTTATCAGTAGTAAGGCCTCGATCTCACACCTACAGTCTTCTGCAGAAAGACCCCTGTGATCCTGTAGACTTTGCGCCATGTTCTTTGAGCGGTCATCTAAGGAGAGACGTGGATGATGTCCACCGAAAAAAGGGGGTCCTGGGGCTCTAGGTCCGGATTTGTACTGGCTGCCGCGGGATCGGCCGTAGGCCTCGGCAACATCTGGGGCTTTCCGACCCAAGTTGGCCAGGGTGGCGGCGCTGTGTTTGTAGTGGTCTATCTCGCTAGCGTAGTCCTAATTTGTTTACCAATCATGCTGGCCGAACTATCGGTAGGGCGAGCAGCTCAGCTTGACCCTGTAGGCTCATTCCTCGCCCTGATCCCAAACAGCCGTTGGTGGCTTGTCGGTGGTCTCGGGATCTTGGCTGGCGTGGGTATACTTTCCTTCTACTCGGTGATCGCCGGCTGGTCGCTAGCCTATATATGGTTCACCAGTACCGGGTCCATGACAGGCGACGCCGACACAGTAAGTAAATTCTTCTCGAACTTCACCGCAAACGGGCCTCTCACCGTTACCCTTACCCTGGTCATACTCACCTTCACGGCAACGGTACTCATCGGTGGAGTCCAGTCTGGCATCGAAAGAGCCACGAAAATTATGATGCCAGTCTTAATTATTTTGCTTTTAGTCCTCGCAATTCGAGCCATCACATTGCCTGGTGCTGCCGCAGGCCTTTCCTACTACCTCAGACCAAACTTCTCCCGGCTATCTGATCCGGCTGTAATCAACGCAGCTCTTGGACAAGCATTTTTCTCACTGAGCTTAGGGATGGGAACCATGCTCACCTACGGTAGCTACCTTCACCGGAAGGAGAACCTGCTCTCCGTAGCGGGTTGGGTAGTGGTACTCGACACAGGCATCGCCCTCCTAGCTGGATTCATAATTTTTCCAGCCGGGTTCTCGATTTCAGGCTTCGACCCAAGCACCAGCGGTCCAGGATTGATTTTCACCGTGTTGCCACGGCTATTTTCTGAGCTCCCAGGCGGTCAACTATTCGGAGGAGCATTTTTCGCCTTGTTAACAATGGCGGCTCTAACATCGACCATTTCCATTCTCGAAGTTCCAGTAGCGCACCTTATTGACACGCACAAGTGGTCGCGACCACGAGCTATATTAGTGATCACTGCTGGGACCTTTCTCTTGGCGCTACCATCAGCCCTTGGTAACGGAGCACTAGGTGTTCTTACTCAGCTCCCATTGATTGGGATCAGCTTCCTCGACCTAATGTCAACGGTGTGGAACAACTTCGCTCTGCCACTGGGAGGCCTGCTCATGGCCATTTTTGTCGGCTGGGTGTGGGGCACAGACGACGCACTGGCTGAAATTGACCGGCAGAACACACGCCATCCAAGTCTTCCTATTTGGGTGTTCCTGATTCGCTGGGTGTGCCCGGCCGCAATTGGCGTGATCATCTTGTATACGGCGTTCTCCATTTAACTTAAAGGTCCATACTCAGGGATTACCAACCTGAAGCGCACACAGGACTACCGAGTCGATTGCCTGAACCAGCGCCGACAACCCCCAAGAGCGAGGATAAAGTGAACGGACTGACCGAACGCATCCAGTTGATAGACGGCCTCATCTGGCAGCCCTACGCCATGCCACTTGTGCTGCTGGTAGTAGGAGGCTTGATCACCATCAGCACTGGCTTGGTGCAGATCAGATGGTTCCCATTAGCGGTACGAACAGTCGTGCAAAGCATGAAGCAAGACAGCTCAGGGCAAGGCACGATCACTCAGTTCCAGGCTCTGTCTACCGCTCTTGCTTCGACGGTTGGAAACGGCAATATCGGAGGGGTAGCAACAGCCATTCTTATCGGAGGGCCAGGCGCTATTTTCTGGATGTGGGTCTGTGCCGCGATCGGCATGGCCACAAAATACGCCGAAGCGGTTCTCGGAGTCCACCACCGGGTTACACGGGAGACAGGCGAACTAGCAAGCGGTCCTATGTATTACATCACTTCGGGGGTTCCCCATGCTCCAACAGCCAAGACACTCGCCACATTATTCGCTTTCTTCGGCGCCTGCGGGGCATTGTTCGGCACTGGAAACATGGCCCAGTCCAACACGGTGGCGCGTACCTTCGTAGAAGCCGCTCGCAGCGTAGGTGGAGTCGACATCCCAATGTGGCTACCTGGGCTACTGATCACAGTAGCAGTAGGACTTGTCCTATTAGGTGGGATTCGGCGCATCGCGGCTGTAGCAGAGCGCATTGTACCTACCATGATAGTGGTCTATGTCCTCTCGGCAGCGACCTACTTGCTGATTAATGTGGGCCAAGTGCCAGAGGTGTTCGTCCTCATTCTTTCGGAAGCATTTTCGCCCACGGCCGCCGTAGGCGGTTTCGCAGGGGCATCTATGGCCCAAGCGATCGCCGCTGGCGCCAGTCGTGGCGTTCTATCGAACGAAGCCGGCCTTGGCACCGCACCAATAGCGCATGGGATTGCCAAGGTGCATCATCCAGTCGATCAAGGATTGGTGGGCATCTTTGAAGTATTTACCGACACTATCGTAGTTTGTTCTCTCACGGCCTTTGTCATCCTCACGTCCAATCTCTGGACCGAACCTACATTCCAAAATGCTAGCGGGGATCTAACGGCGGCAGCCTTAAGCACTACCATTCCTGGAGCCTCTCTCATTGTCGCGATCTGTTCATTCCTATTCGGGTTTTCCACCTTAATCGGCTGGTGCTACTATGGGGAAAAATGCGTGGAGTTTCTGTTCGGCTCTGGCATCATTCGGGTCTACCGACTCATCTTCACAATGCTGATCATGGTCGGCTCAGTGGTCTCAGTACCCCTCGTCTGGGCCCTTGGAACTATGCTCAATGGTCTAATGGCCTTTCCAAACTTAATTGGCATGCTGTTTCTGTTGGGAACGGTCAAACGCCTGACCTCAGAATATCTCGATAGGACAACCACATCGGGATAACAACTACCCTTCTGCCGCCGGAAAGCAGTTGTCGAGTTCCGCGATGTAGTCTCTGACCCGGCTTTTTGGATCACCACCGGTGAGCAAGTCGGAGATCACGGCAACAGAGGTGGCACCCGCTTCGATCAGGTCTGGCACCCGAGCTAATGTAATGCCGCCAATAGCCACGACAGGACATCCCTTGGCCTTGACCGCAGCTCGCCGCACCGCATCGAGGCCGACCGCCTGATAGCCCGTAATTTTGGTGTCAGTATCGTAGATTGGACCAATGGCGATATAGTTGACGTTCTGGGCAATGGCAGCCTCGATTTGTTCGTTGTTATGGGTCGACAACCCAATCATCGCCTCCTGTCCCAGCAACTGTCTCGCAGCATCGACCGGCAAGTCATCCTGACCCAGATGAACACCAGCCGCGCCAGTCACAATCGCCACATCACACTGATTGTTCACGACCAGCTTAGCCCCGGTATCAGCTACCGCCTCCGCAATATCACCGCACCACCTCAAGAGCGTGTTCGAATTAACCCCTGGCGCACGTATTTGAATTAAACGGGCACCCCCCTCAAGATAGGCGAGTGCCAGATCAGGTGGAGTCCATTCGGAGCGGTTCGCTATTTCCGCGTCCACTATTGCATAAAGGCGAGGCATCGAGATCATGGTTGTCTTACTGCCATTCCCAACTTCACTTTTAAGTTCACAAGAGGCTTGAATTGATCAGGTAACAACTCAGAACCTGGGCCCCTGCAAAAGGGGAAGACCCGTTATGGGCCGCTGGAGAAGCACACCCTGAAGCTACCCCCAAGATCTACTCACATCGCTCGGATCGCAAACAATCGTTCGCCATGTTTAACGGTTTGCCCGTTCTGAACGAAAATCTCTACCACCGTGCCTTGGAGATCTGACTTAATCTCGTTCATCAGCTTCATCGCCTCTATCACGCAAAGTTTATCGCCCTTATCTACAACATCTCCAACCTTCACAAACGGAGAGGCCTCCGGCCCACTCGCCCGATAAAACGTGCCAAGAATTGGGGCTTTGACAACCACCAACTTAAGTCGCTCTCCACTTACCTGATGGTCTTCTACCTTGTCAGCTGACCGTGGCAAATCGGTCGACGGCAAGTGCGCACCGTCTGCTCTTTTGGCTGTGATCCGGAAACCGTCCTCTTCAATGGAAAGCTCTACCAAAGCATGCCGACGCATCAATTCCAAGATCTGGTCAATGTGATCAAAATCCATAGCCATCCATGAAAATCCTCGAAAGCAGCTCTATTCAATGCATCTACTTTCGCGCCCGCTGTTCTCCATCCACCGACATTTGTTCAGGTCCTATTTGACCACAGCGAGTTCCAAGGGCGCGTTAGTCAGCAACTCATAGCCAGTGTCAGTCACCACAACGTCATCCTCTAATCTCACACCACCAGTACCAGGGAAATAGACCCCTGGCTCAATGGTCAAAACCATCCCCGGCTCCAATTGCACATCCTCTGGGTCAGTCCCAGCCCGACGTTTACCAATCCGAGGCGCTTCGTGAACCTCGATTCCGAGGCCATGGCCAGTCCCGTGCACAAACGCCCGGCCCAGCCCAAGCCGGTCGAGCACCGCGCGGGCAGAAGCATCGACTTCACTTCCTCTTGCACCAGGTTTAATGGCCATCAGGGCAGCCGCATGTGATTGGCGAACCGCGCGATGCCACTCATCGGCAGTCACACCAGGCTGTCCTAGGCTGGCCATTCTTGTCATGTCCACACAATAGCCTTCGTAGACACCCCCGAAATCAAGCAACACGAGATCACCAGCCCTCAGCCGTCTAGCACTCGGTCGGGCATGCGGCATAGCCGTGTTGGGACCAGACGCAACGATGGTGTCAAAGGCCAGACCGTCAAAACCAGCGTGGCGCACCGCCCACTCTATATCGGCAGCCACCTCTCTCTCACGCTTTCCCACTCTGAGTTCAGACAGCATCTCTGACATAACTTGAGACACTCGGCTACCAGCCTGACGAAGCACGGCTATCTCATGCTCGTCTTTGGTCAGTCTTATCCTCTCAACAAGACCAGAGGTCGGCTCTAGGGTTACCTCAGACCCCCTCAATGACCGTTCCAACCAACGGTAACGGCCTAAAGTGATATGGTCGCTCTCTATTCCCAGTCGCGTGGGACCCAAGCTACGAAGACTGTCACAGACCGTCTCCTCGTAGGACGACCCAACAATGACCACTCTCATGGTCTTCGGAAGGGCCCCTTCCTCGTAAAGGTTTCGAGCTACGGCGCCGTAACGACTGTCGACAATTAGTGATTCACCATCTAGCGACACTAATAGCATCCCGGCACTAGCCCTGAGACCAGACAGGTAACTAATGTTAGCTGGCTGAGTGATCAGTAAGGCTGTCAGATCAGCAGCGCTTAGGTGAGAATGAAGTGTAGACAATCGATTTAAAAAAACACTGGGTGTAGCAAGGGACATCTGTCAAGGTTCTCCTAAAACGATAGCTGGCCAGACCGCAGCTGACTGAAGAAAGGCCAACCTAGACAAACTCTACCCTAGGAGCTAGTGTCAAAGCATGGGGTCTTCGACCAGCACATTGGGTCTTAGGCTAAGAGCCTAACCAGATCCTAAGTCTTGACAGAAGAAGTATTTGAACGTAGCCTTAACGTTTGTATTTGTGGTGACACTGGCCAGTGGAGATTAGATGTCAACGTACACGCCTAAGCCCTCAACCGTCGACCGACAGTGGCATGTGATCGACGCAGGTGAGCAAATACTGGGCCGTGTGGCCACCGTCGCCGCCCGCTTACTCCAAGGAAAGCACAAGCCGCAATATGCACCGTTTCTTGATATAGGTGATTTCGTGATCATCACGAATGCTAAACAGGTCAAGCTGACCGGTGCCAAGGAAGAAAAAAAGCTCTACCGTCACCACAGCGGCTATCCTGGAGGCCTCCGTGAAGAACGGGCCAAGACGCTCCGACAAAGGATACCAACGCGTATGGTAGAGGCTGCTATCCGGGGCATGATGCCAAAAACAAAATTAGGCAAACAGATGTACCGCAAGTTGAAAGTCTACGCAGGCGCAGATCACCCACATGCCGCGCAGCAACCTAGAGAGCTCGAGGTATCTTGACGTGGCGGCAACAAACTTTTACGGCACCGGAAGACGCAAGACCTCGGTTGCTCGTGTTTTTCTGAAGCCCGGCTCAGGGGAGATCGTCATCCGAGGGACCTCGCTTGAAAAGCGGTTTCCGTCGGAAGCAGTACGAACCCGCATCAAAGCTCCCTTGGAAGCTATTGAGGCTACTGGCAAGTTTGACATCCTAGCCACCGCCAAGGGTGGTGGGGTTACGGGCCAGGCCGACGCACTCCGCCTTGGTATCGCCCGTGCGCTAGTGGCGTTTGACGCCGAGTTGCGTCCGGCTTTAAAGAAAGCTGGCATGCTCACTCGTGACGCTCGCATTAAGGAACGGAAGAAATACGGACTGGCAGGAGCACGAAAGCGGTTTCAATTCAGTAAGCGTTGATGAATTGGACTCCACTGCCAGTTTCAAATTGGCTAACTCACATTCTGGGCAGCAGTCAGAAAGGATGGAAGCAGCTTGACGTCGATAGCCATTAAGGACTTGCTCGATGCTGGGGTACATTTCGGGCACCAGACAGAGCGCTGGAACCCAAAGATGAAACCCTACATCTTCGGCGCCCGCAACGGCATCTATATCCTCGACCTCAGGAAGACCGCTACCCTATTTGGCGAAGCAGAAGCTTTCGTCCACAATCTCGCCGCTGAAGGTAAGACGGTGCTATTCGTAGGCACCAAACGTCAGGCCCAAGACCTTGTAGTAGAAGAGGCTCGACGTTGCGGGATGTACTTTGTGAACCAGCGGTGGCTCGGCGGATTACTGACCAATTTTGTGACGATTCAGCGCAGCATCGCCAGACTTCGTGACCTAGAAGCTATGGAGGAGGACGGGCGGTATGACAACTTCTCCAAGAAGGAAATCGCTCGGAAGGAGAAGGAAAAGCGCAAACTGCACAAAAATCTGGATGGCATCCGTCACATGTCAAAACTGCCGGACGCGGTCTTTGTAGTAGATACCCGTAAGGAAAAGATCGCTGTCGACGAAGCCAGAAAGCTAAAAATTCCAGTCATCGGTATCGTCGACACGAACAGCAATCCTGATGACGTGGACTTCTTGATTCCTGGCAACGATGATGCCTTGAGATCGATCCGTCTATTTCTCTCAAGGATCGCCGATGCCGCCATCAATGGCCGCGGCCTGCATGATGCTTCGAAAGGTAGTCCTGACGCCGCAGGAGGCAGTACGAAGAAGGAGGTAGCGCCACCTCAAACGCCGCCCCCTAGCGCCCCCCCGTCAGAGGCGCCTCCGGCTTCAGCCTAGCTGTTTCGTTCAACAACACCCGGCGCGACAAACCCTGTCGACGCCTATTTCCGGCGCTGTCTTGCAATGGTTCGGCATGCGCGCTTATCTCGCATTAAGGACGACAAACGATGGCTATCTCCGCCGCACAAGTCAAAGAGCTCCGAGACAAAACCGGGGCGGGATTCATGGATTGCAAGTCGGCGCTGGCCGAAGCTGACGGTGACCTCGACCAAGCAGTAACTATTCTCCGAACCCGTGGTCAAGCCCGCGCAGCCAAGCGGTCTGGCAGAAGTACCAGTCAAGGAATCGTCGAAAGCTACATCCATACGGGCGGCCAAGTCGGCGTCTTGGTCGAGGTGGGATGCGAATCAGATTTTGTTGCAAGAACTGATGAGTTCCAACAGCTAACTCGGGAGATCGCGATGCACATAGCAGCCGCTAATCCACAGTGCGTCACCAGAGACCAAGTCCCCAACGACGACGTTGAACGTGAACAGTCAATCTTCCGCGCACAGTTTGAAGATTCCAACAAACCGGAACAAGTAATTGAAAAAATCGTGGAAGGCAAGATGAATAGTTACTTCCAGCAGGTGGTGCTACTGGACCAACCCTCCATACGAGAACCTAAGACCTCAATCGGTGACCTCATCACAGCAGCGATTGCCAAAATGGGCGAAAACATCACGGTTTCCAGGTTTGCCCGTTTCAAGATTGGTGAGGCGCCGGACTGATTTTGTTGCTCCGGTGATATCTCTCCCGCGAAGCAACTCAAGCCGGGCCTCCTTCTGGACCCGCTCTCGGAGAGACACTTTGCGAGGTAGTTCTCTGGTGTTCAAATCAGGGAGTCGGACTAGTAGGCTATAATCCTTCCACTCGATGTCAAAACCCGCCTATCGCCGTGTGCTCCTGAAACTCTCCGGGGAAGCACTCATGGGAGAGCGAACCTTTGGAATCGACCCACAGGTAGCAGAACAGATCGCCCTAGAAATCAGCGATGTGCGCCAACTCGGCGTCCAGGTGGCAGTAGTCATCGGTGGCGGAAATATTTTCCGAGGGCTCGCAGCCAGCGCAAAAGGCATGGACCGTACAACTGCCGACAACATGGGAATGCTGGCAACGGTGATGAACTCACTCGCTCTCTCAGATGCCCTTGAACGCCAAGGTGAAGACACCCGGGTATTGACAGCCATCGAAATGCGCACAGTCGCGGAACCCTTTATCCGTCGCCGTGCCATTCGACATCTGAACAAGCAACGCATCGTACTCTTCGCCGCCGGCACCGGCAATCCCTACTTTACAACTGATACGGCTGCCGCACTTCGTGCGATGGAGATGAGGGCCGACGTCATCATGAAAGCCACCAAGGTTGACGGCATTTTCACAGCCGACCCAATGACCGACAAGAGCGCCACCCGTATCGATTCCCTCAAGCACCTAGAGGTACTAGAGCGGCGGCTCAACGTCATGGACGCAACAGCAATCTCATTGTGTATGGATAATAAGCTTCCAATCGTCGTCTTCAATCTCACTACCCCAGGCAATGTACGACGGGCGGTCATGGGTGAACCGGTCGGTTCGACGGTTGTAGTCTGACCTTCTACCGACAGCACGAAGACAGAGAGGGTTAAGGATACAGCGATGAACGTCACTGATAGCCAAAGCGCGGTGGCCGAAGCCCGCGCCGGAATGAAGGGACAAATCGAGCACGTACAGCGGGAATTGGCTGGTGTACGTACTGGCCGGGCGTCTGTCGGTATTCTGGACTCGGTTCGTGTCGATGCCTATGGCACCCAGATGCCACTAAACCAAGTTGCTACGCTATCCGTGCCCGAACCAACCCTGATCGTCGCACATCCGTTCGACGCGGGGCAGATTGGTGCTATCGAGCGCGCTATCCAAAGTGCGAATCTCGGCCTCAACCCAGCCAACGACGGCAAGATCATACGCATTCCACTGCCTCCCTTGACGGATGACCGCCGAAAAGAACTGTCCCGCATCGTCCATTCTCTGGCTGAGGACGGACGCACGGCCATCCGCGGGGTTCGCCGGCAGGTCAACGATGCGCTCAAGAAACTGCTCAAAGACCACTCAATATCCGAGGATGATGAACGTCGCGCACTGGAGGAAGTCCAAAAGGTCACCGACGCCCACATCAAGGACATCGACACTCTGCAGCAAACCAAAGATTCTGAGCTACTGGAACACTAGTTCAAACTGACTTATACCTGTGTCCCTGACTTTTCATCTGGAGTGTTCGGTACCCTGCGGCCACGGCCCTTTTAATGCGGCCGAACGGCATCATCTCTGCGTGTGTGGACGACCGCTCCTGGCTCGCTACGACTGGACTCGTATCGGGGCGACCTGGAAGCGAGAGGCCTTGGTCGACGCCCCGCCTTCGATGTGGCGCTACGCCCCGGCCCTTCCCCTTGGCCCAGACGACCGGCCGGTCACATTGGGTGAAGGGTGGACTCCGCTCTTCCCCGCCCCCAGACTGGGCGCTGAGTTAGGTCTGACCCAACTACTGATTAAGGATGAGGCCCTCAATCCCACAAACTCTTTCAAGGCCCGAGGCATGTCAGCGGCCGTTACTAGGGCCCGGGCTCTTGGAGCCACAACCCTAGCGGTCCCTTCCGCTGGCAATGCCGCCTGCGCCTTAGCGGCATACGCGGCAAACGCTGGGGTGGAGGCCAGGGTCTTCATGCCGAAGGATGTGAAGACACCGTTTATTCGGGAGTGTCAGCTGCATGGTGCCGAAGTGACCCTCGTTGATGGTCTAATCACTGACGCTGGCCGCCTAGCGGCCGAGCAAGGCCGCCCGCTAGGCTGGTACGACATCTCGACGCTAAAAGAGCCCTACCGGGCCGAAGGCAAGAAAACCATGGGCTATGAGATCGCCGAGCAACTCGGTTGGACCTGGCCAGATTGGATCATCTATCCAACCGGTGGCGGCACCGGTATAGTCGGTATCTGGAAAGCCTGTGAAGAACTTGAGCAGCTCGGCTGGGTCAGCGGACCAAGGCCTCGACTCATTTCGGTGCAGGCCGAGGGATGTGCGCCGATTGTCAGAGCTTTTCACGGTGGCGCCGAAGCTGCCGAGCCCTGGCAGGACGCCACGACAGTGGCAGACGGCCTGCGTGTTCCAGCAGCGGTCGGGGACATGCTGGTGCTCAGAGCGTTACGGGACAGCGGTGGCGGTGCCGTGGCTGTAGCTGACAACGAGATGGTCTCTGGCATGCGCGACCTTGGCCGATACACAGGCATCGGCGCCGCTCCAGAAGGCGGAGCAACACTCGCAGCGCTCCGACGCCTAGTGGACGATGGAACGATTGGGCCCCATGATCGAGTTGTCCTTCTCAACACCGGAGGCGCCCTAAAATATTTGGACGTTCTTGACTGATTCTCAGACTCCAATTCGCTTGACGCCTCTAGGTCACAAGCAGGCTACTCGCCTCACTCGCTCGAACTCATAAAACCTCAGCCGAATGTCGCTGATCTCGAATCTCGTAGATCCACAAACCAGACAGTTCCGCATGTGCCGGCTGGGTAATTAGCCATACGGTCTGTCCGCGATTCGTTTTCAACATACCTGACCCTTTTACCGGAGGCAGACACTGACCTAAAGCCACGGTGAACGCCTCGGGCAATACTGAAGCATCCAGCAGGCTTGAACGGTCAGTTGTGAGTCACGACTTCGACTTCAAATCCAAACGCGTTCAAGGCCTCACGGACCTGACGCTGGTTCTTTTCATCCAATCGTATGTAGGCGTAGCCGTCTCCGGACATACCCGCCCATTCCACTGTAAGCCAGTGCTGCTTGTTCAGAAGCGGCCTAGTTCGTTCGTACAGGATGCGTGTAATGTCTGGGAACGAAATCTGGACGTAAACAGCCGCCGAAGCCGACTCCTCTTCGTCCACAATCCGCAGTTCCTGGGCGTTTCGATCGATTTGAAGCCGAGCGTCCCGTTCTGTTTCGTCCGGTTGTCCACGGCCTTGTGTCGTGAATTCGACATAGCCAACGTTCCGAAACTCAAGTGTGTCGGCTGTCAGAGCCTGAAAGGCTGTACTCACACACATTACAAGACAGACCAACATAGTTCGTTCCATACGAAGGCTTCCTGAGCGTCGCTGTAGCCTTTCGGCAAAACCATGCATCGCCATAAACACACTCAGAATTATCTGCCTCCGTCCGGGATGTAATATGCAACCGTTGTATCAAAGAGGCTGGCAGGGAGGTCGCTGGGTCATTCAAGTCAATCCTCGGATATAGCCCCACCCACCACTGCCAAGGTTGCAGCCGATCCTACCGCTGGCTGACAGAAGATTCAAAGCCAGAAGCAGACCGGCAGTGAGTGCGGGTTCTGGCAATCAGTTGTCAATTGGGACGATCAACATCATTACAGAGGTCAGGCAACGAAGGAAAGGTTCCTCGATTATTTTCGATGCGCTCCCTATCCCGCTCACGAATTTTCGTATCGTACAGACTCTCCCAAGTCGTGGCCACGGCAGGCGAAAAATACACGAGCGGACACCGGACCGCATCACGACCTCCGGCGTCCAACATATCAAAGTGAACGTGGGCGTGTGGTCCTAGAGACCACAGATTGCCAATATGCTGGCCGGCAGTGACTCGATCGCCAAGTGCTACCAGAATGTTGTCTCGTTGAGTCTGATCTGAAATCGAACCGTCAATTTCAAAATGATACAGCGCATTGAGGCCTGTGCTGGTGAGATGAATGCGAACGCGGTAGTTCGTTCCTGGACGCCCTTGGCCCGTGTTTAATTGGACCAAAGTCACAATCCCAGTTCCGGGACTCAAAAACCGTCCGCCCGTGATTGTGTTGATATCAATACCGGTATGGGAGGGACCGAAGGCACTGATGAGCGTCACTGCGGCCGGGTCGAAAGGCATCACGGTCATCGTCTGTGTCGCTGGGAGTTCAGACAGTGATATACCGTTGACCGTCATGCCGGTATTTTCCGTCGATACTATGCTCGTTTCGCTCGGTGCTGTCGGCGAGGAGGACCCATCGCCTCCGCACCCCCCCACCACCGTCCCCACGACGAGCAGCACCACCACAACCTCGATTCTGCACTTACGCATATTCAGCACGAAAGTAGGATACAGAAAAGGGAAGTTTTTTGAGCTACGAGTGCGCCGCGCATTGACCTCCGTTCCAGCCAGCGATAGAGTCGAAGTTGTCGTCAACATCGTCGTCGGGGGAGCACAGAAC
>Ga0310344_10001964_pt1 | contig 15590 bp, 12 predicted proteins | sample HC15DNA20200_MG_FD_203801 | JGI IMG/M metagenome (GOLD analysis project Ga0310344, IMG submission 203801) | Marine microbial communities from station ALOHA, North Pacific Subtropical Gyre - HC15-DNA-20-200_MG | ecosystem: Environmental > Aquatic > Marine > Oceanic | place: Pacific Ocean: North... | reverse complement strand
GCCAACGAAGAAATGAGCCATTCGGTCCATGTTGGGTCCAGTGAGTCAAACAAGGACGACCTGTTTGTTTGATTCTAGTTCAAGAACGGACTTGGAATCACCTGGGAGTCGGTCACACTCCAGCCTCATTGTTGTTTAGCAACCACATGTGGTGGTTCAGTATCAAGGCTGGCGGAGTTCGTTCGAATACGGTGAGAACCCGGTTTTAGACACTGAGGATGGGCAGGGCTCCAATGGGGGCGGAGGATGCCTGATGCGATATTGATATTCTGGGTCACTGCTTTGAATTAGGCCTTCCGCTGGGAGACTAGCGACATTGATTACAAAGAGAACCCAAGCTAAGTTTACCCTTTGACCTGAAATTGCGTCTGCGAAAAATGCAAGCGGATTTATAGGGGCGATAATGTTCTGGCAGGGTTCCTGCTAGCAAATTGTGGAGAATTTGGATAAAAAAGAACCCCAACAAGGAGGCAGAGAAGCGTATAATTGTAGGGCTGCCTTGGCCGGTGAGCGAGTTCTTGGGTGAGGGTAGGGTGTATGGAAGCCCTCACCGATATGATCTATCACTGAGTTAGGCTGGCTGTTGGAGTTTGCCGGCTCTCCTTCCTGCTGTTAGCGCCGGAGTCGCAACATTTGATTCGTTGGTTGTTATGCGTTGCTCTGTGCAGGTCGTTTCGGCGGTTCATCGCCCATCCATCCCACTCCATATTGCGGAGAATTGGGGGACACTGGTCTGCTATTGTCCCCCAATCCCGGTTAATCTTTGAGGCGCCACTGTAAAGATGCCTGTGTCAACTGAGCCATTACCTACATCCAGTAAATCGACAGTTGTGCTCGACGGAGCGACGGTTCGTTTAGCCGGTGACTCCGGTGACGGTATGCAGGTGGTTGGTGGCCAATTTACTGCCACTTCCGCCTTGCATGGCAATGACGTGGCTACTTTCCCTGACTTTCCCGCTGAGATTCGAGCCCCCAGAGGAACACTGGCTGGTGTCAGTGGTTTCCAGGTTCAGTTCGCATCGACGGATATCTTCACCCCAGGTGACACATTAAATGCTCTCGTTGCTATGAATCCTGCGGCTCTGGTCACTAATGTGAGTGATTTGAAGAAGGGCGGTATTCTGATTGTCAATTCGGAAAGCTTTGAGCCCAAAGATCTCAAGCTTGCTCGACTGGAAACGAACCCGTTGGAAGACGGTTCGTTGGATGAATATCGCTTGTTTAAGGTTCGCTTGGACACTCTGAACCGTGAGGCTGTCAAGGATATAGACGGTCTTACCTCCAGTTTGCAGGATCGCTGTAAGAATTTCTTTGCGCTTGGCCTGATTTATTGGTTGTTTGGGCGTGACCTGGCGGCCACCCTTAGATTTGTAGAAGCCAAGTTCGGCACCAAGCCAGAGATCGTAGCTGCGAATGAAAAAGCGCTGCGAGCCGGTTGGTATTATGGGGAGACAACCGAGGCGTTCGATCATAATTATCAGGTCGAGCCCGCCCAGCTTGAGCCTGGCACCTACCGCAACATTATGGGAAATCAGGCGCTGGCGTGGGGGTTGGTCACCGCTGCGAAGTTAAGCGGCAAGGAGCTGTTTTGTGGCTCATATCCCATAACGCCTGCCAGCCCTGTCTTGGAAGAACTTAGTGCATTCAAGCATTTCAACGTTCGTACGGTGCAGGCTGAGGATGAAATTGCTTCGATGTGTTCAGCAATTGGGGCGGCATTCGGTGGGGCCATGGCCGTAACGAGTTCAAGTGGTCCAGGAATAGCATTAAAGGGCGAGGCCATGGGGCTGGGCATGATCCTTGAATTGCCGATGCTCATCATCAACATACAGCGGGGTGGACCAAGCACCGGGTTGCCGACCAAGACCGAGCAGTCGGATTTATTGCAGGTTATGTTCGGTCGAAACGGCGAGTCTCCGTTGCCTATTATTGCGGCTCGAAGTCCAGGGGATTGCTTTGAGGTGGCACAAGAAGCTTGGAGAGTGGCCACGCGATATATGACGCCGGTTATCTTGCTGTCAGATGGCTACATTGCCAACGGGTCTGAACCATGGTTAATCCCGTCCGTGGATGAGCTTCCGCAGATCCCTGTTGAGCATCCTGTAGCATCGGCCGACGGTGAGCCGTTCATGCCGTACCAGCGGAATAAATGGCTGGCTCGACCGTGGGCGCTGCCAGGCACTCCTGGGCTAATGCATCGCGTTGGAGGCCTCGAGAAGGAAGATGTGACCGGTAACGTTAGTTACGATCCTGAAAATCATCAACATATGACTAACCTTCGTGCCGAACGGGTTGCTCGAATTGCTGATGATATTCCGGTTCAGGAAGTTCAGGGACCGTCGAAGGGCAAGTTACTTGTTCTTAGCTGGGGTGGCACGTATGGAGCTTGTACGACTGCGGTTCGAAGATGCCAGGCTGATGGCTTGTCGGTGTCTCATGCGCACTTGCGCTACTTGAATCCATTTCCTCGGAATTTGGGAGAGCTACTTGAGGCGTATGATGAAGTGTTGGTGCCAGAGCTGAACATGGGCCAGCTTCGTCTGCTGGTGCAGGCGCGATATGTTCGTAAAGTTGTTGGGTTGAATAAGGTCAAAGGCAAGCCTTTCACCGTGTCTGAAGTAGCGGATAAGATCAGGCAGTTGTTGGGTTAGCCAGGAGTGCTGAGTAGAGTCAATGAGGACTGAACTACCCGTATTGAAGGCAGCCGATTTCGCGAGCGACCAGGATGTTCGGTGGTGTCCAGGTTGTGGCGATTATTCCATTCTTGCGCAAATGAAGAAGACGCTTCCCTCGCTAGGCATGCCTCGCGAGAAGATTGTCTTCATCTCTGGGATCGGTTGCTCAAGCCGGTTTCCATATTATATGAACACCTACGGGATCCACAGTATCCACGGGCGAGCGCCGGCGTTTGCGACCGGGCTGAAGGCCGTGAGGCCGGACCTGATGGTGTGGGTTATCACTGGAGACGGCGATGGGTTAAGTATTGGTGGTAACCACTTGATGCATGCGATTCGCCGTAATTTGGATATCAACATTGTGATGTTTAATAACCGTATCTACGGGCTTACCAAAGGTCAGTATTCGCCGACTTCACCGATCGGTAAAAAGACCAAAACTTCACCTATGGGAGCCATCGATAATCCGTTGCACCCGTTATCGATTGCCATTGGCTGCGAAGCGACATTTGTAGCTCGTTCGGTTGATACCCACATTAAGCATCTCGGTGGAGTGTTACAGCGGGCTGCTGAGCATCGTGGTACCTCATTTGTTGAGGTTTATCAGAACTGTAATGTTTTTAACGATGGCGCTTTTGACTACGCTACCGACAGGCAGACTAAGTCCGATCAGACGATTGAGTTGGAACATGACGCTCCTTTGGTGTTCGGCAAGAATCGAGAGCGAGGTATTCGTCTGAACGGTCTTGAGCCCGAGATCGTCGAGTTGGGGGATAGATATAGTGAATCAGATTTACTGGTTCATGATGAGGCGGCGGTTGAACCAAGCCTTGCCTACCTGTTGAGCCGTCTACGCTACGAAGACGGGTTTCCAGAGCCGATTGGTGTGCTGCGGGCGGTTGATGCGCCGCGTTACGAAGAGGTATTAAATACTCAGGTGACTGCTGCAAGGGATCAGCGAGGGGAAGGGGACCTGACTTCGCTCTTTAACTCCGGTGAAACTTGGACCGTTACGTGAAGCGCCGAGTTACAGTGCGGGAGAACCGCAATTTTCAACGCACTTTTGACTGATTTTGCTGTCAAAATTTGGTGGTTCTTTGCCCTCTCATGTTGGTTGCCTTTCTATTCAGAACATACCCTCGAGGTGGTAAAAAACCAAACAGCCAGTAGTTAGAGCCAGCAGGAACGGTGTTGGCGTGGCTCTAGAACCATTTTGGTGAGGCTGCTAGGAGGTTGTCATGGTAGCTGGTTGGTTTGTGACTGGGGCTACGCTTTGCGGGCTGGGGGTGTTGCTGGGTGCCTTTGGAGCTCATGGGTTACGTGATCGGCTGACCCCAGACATGCTGGCGGTCTATGAGACTGGGGTGCGTTATCACCTGAATCATGCACTCGGGTTACTCGCCGTCGCATGGGCTGTCTCTCGGTGGCCTAATGCTTGGACTAGTTCTGCTGGATGGTTTTTGCTGGCCGGTATAGTAGTCTTCTCGGGAAGCCTCTATTTACTGGCGCTCACGGGTACCAGGTGGTTGGGTGCCATCACTCCTGTCGGGGGGCTGTGTTTTTTGGCCGGTTGGACGGCCCTGGTAGTTGGCGTGCTTCGGGCTAGCTAGTGGGTTTGGGGCTAGCAGGTAGTGGCAGGAATAGAACCACTCATCTACTGATCCTGTTTATCAATTTCTCAGAACACTTTCAAGGCTAGGCTCCCGGGTGGCAACAGTCCCGCAGTGGTCACTTGCTGATTTAGTTGGAGTAGGGCGTTCCGTCCGAGTGTACCAAGATCCTTGGTCCATTGATTAACGTAAAGATCGACATGTTGAAGCATTATCTCTTCAGTGAGTTCCTGCGCATATCGTTGCATGGTGGGGATGGTTTCGATGCGGTGGGCTAGGCCATAGTCGAGGGAATCGTTGAGTATGTTACTAACCTTCTGAATGGTTTCATCTCCGAGCCGATGGCGTGCTAGGATTCCTCCGAGTGGGAGAGGCATGGAGGTGGTTTTCTCCCAGGCTGTGCCCAAATCCTCAACTAGGGCTAAGCCATGCCGTTTCCAGGTGAAGCGGCCTTCGTGGATACATATCCCAAAATCGGCTGTACGAGCCTTCAGGGCCGGCATGATGTTCGAGAAGACAGTTTGCTGGAGTTGGCCCTCTCCGGAGTGAAATAGTTTGTAGAGAAGAGTGGCGGTGGTGTGCAGACCCGGTCCCAGTACCTTAGCTGGTCGAGTGCTGCCACCGGCGACAATTGGAGCACGGGGATGGGTTCCAGTTTTAGAGGCCAATAGTAGAGGGCCGACCCCGAAGCCCAGCGCAGAGCCGACAGGTAAAACTCCTAGTTCGTCGGCCAGCAGGAGTGCCGCATGAAAGCTGGCTTTTGCTACGTCAAAATCTCCAGCGAAAAGGCGTCGGTTCAGAGCTTCGACGTCGAGCAATTCAATGCGCAGGTCGAGGCCGCGAAGAGGGACCTTTCCGGTCAGAATACCGTGAAAGGCAAAGGTGTCGTTTGGGCATGTAGAAATCCCTAAATGAATCCGTTGCACGGGACTACTCCTTTGGGGGGAGTGTTATTTCATCTTGTCGCTATGTGCTCCAGTTAGGACGGTTGATAAGGTCACGCCCTATTGCCCAAGCTGCGGCGAGTGCATCGGAGATTTGCCACAGTTCACGATCGCGGTTTCCGACTTCGTTGGAGATTCCCCGCACGATAGTGACCCGGATACCGGCTATTCGGCAAGCTAGGGCTACCCCAAACCCTTCCATGTCCTCTGCCACCGCCTCTGGGAACCGCTCTCGTCGCTGTCTCGCTTCGTCTGGAGAAGCGGAGGCGGCACAACATGTGACGAGGTGGCCCGCTGCGGTCGAAGCGGGAGTTTCCAGAGTCAACTGGCCTAAAGGGTCCGCATGATCAGTTGCGGAGGCCTTGGAATGATGAAACCCAAGGTCAGTAGCCGAAATAAAGTCGGATGAGGTGCCGACTCCCACACCGTCTAGTGTGACTGACGGAAAGACCGCTGCTGTGGCTATTGGTAAACCGCGAGGATATAAGGTCCCGGCGATACCTAGAAGGACTACTCGATCTGGCTTATGTTGTGCGAGCAGGTGGGCGGTAGAGGCTGCGGCGGCGACTGGTCCAAACCCACACAACTCGTAGATTGCATCCTTGCCAAAGTCCGGCTGCAGGGCTAGGTGCTGCTGTTCGACTGCGGTTGGGATCAACACAAGCGTTGGAGGGAGAGCGGCTCGTGGTTCAGTGTGTTGTGGATGCACGTTTAGTAATGCTCGTTGCTGGTGACGAGGAGGCCTGTTTTTGAAATGAGGTTACTAGGTATCCTGGTATGCCTTTGTGGCGGTAGCACGATGGAAAGGTGGTTGTTTCTGTTGAGTTTTTTAGGCATACCTTTCGAATTCCTGCGAATTTGGTCTCTGCAAGGCTCAAAGATACCCTCAGGAGTAGAGGTTACTCGATTTCTAGCCGGATGGTCTCTTACCCTTGCGGTGGTAGACGGACTAATCGTATCAGGTGGAACTCTGTTCAGGAATTGTTTCTGGTGGTCTGTATTTGTTCGGCATCCGAAGGACTACTCAAGGGTAGAAGAGACAGTTGCCTTGCCGTGGTCTCTTTTTATGGTGTTCTGGCTCGGTCTTGGGTCTGAAGCGACATCACGGCTGCAAGTTATGCTCTGAGGTCAAAGCAGCGTAGGCAAGGACCAGCCCCAGTCAGCAGGTCTCTGCTGTTCTGCACAACATAAAGGAGGCCACGGCTTAAGACAGGCAAGGTCCAGGATTCACTGGCAGCGGCTAACCATGTCCGAGCGACTTCACGATAGCCAGCTGGACTCAGGTCTAGCCACGATAGGTGGCCTAGCTCTCCCAGAGCCAAGAATTGGTCGTCGACTGCAAGTAGGGACCCTCTGGCCATTCCTAGAATTGCCTGGCGTTGTTGGCCGCCCTGATCGAAGGTTTCGGTCCACTGTGGGGCTTCACGCCAGATAACTGTCCCATCGACTGCGTCGACGCATGCTAAAGACGCGTCACCTTGGTTGCGTCCGTCGAAGCCGTAGAGGTACCCATCACGGTAGATTGCCGTGTTGAAGTGGAGGGCGAACTCTTGGGTGGTCCATACGACCTCGTACGTGAAATTTGGTAGTACCCGAAGCAAGGCACCCCCCGTACGGTAGCTGGCCGAGATGAACACGCGATCGTCAAAGATAACCGGGCAGGAGGCGTTGACGGACTCGTAGGTTCGACTTCGAAACGGAAATGCAAAGTCTATAGCACCATTGGCTGGATTGATTGACAGTAGACCACCACTTGGGGGGGTGGATTCGCCGCCTGCAAAAACGAACACCCGCTTCTCGCCGTGCATGATAGCTGGGACCGGTGATGCGTAACTCGGCCCCCATTCACCGCTCTGCCAGATCTCGTTCCCAGTAGTTGCGTCGAAGGCAACCACGCAGGGGCCCTCTGGAGCCCCCACGTTTACTATTAGTCGGTCGTCGACCACCAGAGGGGTTGATGCTGTACCGAAAAAATCTTGGCGAACTCCATAGTCTTCGGAAAGATCTCGACTCCACAAGCCGCTACCAGTGTCAAGATCGAAGCAGAAGAGTTTCCCTTCAGCCCCCATTGTGTAGACTCGGTGTCCGGCGATAACAGGGCTTGACCTGGGGCCATTGTTATAGCCATAGCGATCCCGGTACTCAGAGGTGTAGCGGAAATCCCACTGGAGTGTTCCTGTTTCTGGATGGCGGCATTCAATTACTTCACGGTCGTCTACGCGATGAAAGAATACGAGATGGTTTCCAGCTATTGCAGGTGAGGTGTAGCCGGCACCTTTTTCCATCTCCCAGACTAGTGGCGGGGGGAGTATTCGACTGAGATGGGTCTCGGTGGACACCGCGTTGTGAGTCGGGCCAAGAAATGATGGCCAGTCGTGGGTGGTGGCCCCTGGAGAGAGTGGCCTGGGAAGGTGAACCTCTGGTGCCTGTGCTCGGGCACGTCTCGCTGCTAGGACTGGGGTCCAGAGGGACTTTAGGAGAACTCGACGCGGAATGGTGCTCATCCTGTTTATCCTACCTTGCTAGAGGCTATGGATGTGCAGGAGCTAAGAGGTAGACCAAGAACAGAGTGGGCCTCAGATAGAGCGGCAGGAACTGTAGTTTATGGTAACCCAAGCTATAATTTTGATCGTTTCTGGTTGGAACTAGGGTTAAATGCTGGGTTTGAGACTAGGAGAAGAGAGCAGTGTCACACGAGGCTCCAAAAAGTGCAATCGAACTGGCAATGGATCGGCTTCGCCGACAGGACGCCGAACAGGGGGAAGCATCTGCTGCGTTAACTGAACAGCAGAAGACGGCCATTGGCGAAGCGCGGCGAGACTATGAGGCTAAAGTGGCTGAGGCTGAAATACTCTATCGGTCAACGTTGGTGGGAACGTTTGAGCCTGATGCTCGGCTGGAGCTCGAAGCAAACCATCGACGTGATCTCCGGCAGCTTGCCTCGTCTCGTGACAAGAAAATCGAATCCATTCGAGAGGGAGTAGAGTGAGGTGAAGCGAGGCATCGTAGCACTCACCTTGTTGAATGTCCTTCTGCTCATTCCTGGCGTGACTCTGCCTATTTATGGTGTTGTGATCAGGTCGCAGGTTGCGGCTGAGATTATCTCGGAACCTGTGATGGTGACGGTGTATGAACAGAGTCGTTCCATTTTGGGTACAGTCGACGAATTGTGGACCTCCGGCGATCAACTGGTGTCCTTTCTTATCTTGTTGTTCAGCATCATCGTGCCTTTGGCGAAGGGTTCGATGCTGCTACTCGCGGTTTACACGGCAACAGACAGGATCCGGCAGTGGTTGGTGTGGGTGGTGGACCTTATTGGGAAGTGGTCGATGGCCGATGTGTTTGTGGTAGCGGTGTTTTTGGCGTTTCTGGCTACCCGGGATCAAGTCCAAGCGACCAGTTTTAGTGTATCCGTTGCCATTTTGCCTCCAATTGAGGTCGAGATGGAGACTCATGTGACCTCGACGCTTGGGCCAGGGTTCTATTGTTTTCTTGGCTACTGTTTGTTTTCTGTACTCTGGGCACAGGTAATTAAGCATCGACACGTGGACTAATTGGGTCGTTCAAGGTCACGTTGCGACAGTTGCCTAGGGGGATGAACAGTACCAAGAAGTTAACGTGAAGCATGCCAGTCCCATAGTGCTCATTAAGGCTAAGTGTGGCAAAATGGACCTCCCCTAAACATTCTGGAAGGGACCTTCAATGCTGCTAGAAGGATTGAACTTAATGGTGGTCGGCATGACGACGGTGTTTAGCTTTCTAGCATTGTTGGTAGTTGTGCTCCAGGGATCGGCTCGAATTTTTGAGGAGTTCGGCGATCAGTGGCCTGACCAGGTAATTGCACCGAGTTCGCCGGAGAATCTCTCTGGCTCTTCAGGGAAAGAAGAAATCGCTGTCGTGCTGGCTGCAGTTGAAGCTCACAGACAGCGATAGGGATAAACCATGGCCAAGCGTCGCATTGCTGTGATGAATACTGCTTTTAGGGACGGTTTTCAGTCCGTCTATGGCGCCCGTGTGCTGACCGCTGATTTTATTCCGGCCGTCGAGGCGGCGCGCCACGCCGGCTTCACTCATTTCGAGGCTGGAGGTGGGGCCAGATACCAGAGTCTGTATCTGTATTGTAACGAAGACGCTTTTGACATGATGGATGCGTTTCGTGCCGCCGCCGGTCCAGATGCAAACCTGCAAACGTTAGCGCGCGGCGTGAATGTTGTCGGTCTTGATAGCCAGCCCTCCGACATCATTGAGTTGCACGCCAAGATGTTCAAGAAGCATGGCATTACGACGATTCGTAACTTTGATGCGATGAATGACGTGCGAAATTTGTCCTACTCAGGTCAATGCATCGCGGATGCAGGTCTCAACCATGAGGTGGTTGTCGCGCTTATGGAATTGCCTCCTGGTGCGAAGGGTGAAGGAGCTCACACGCCCGAGTTCTATACGGGTATCTTGCGATCAATTTTGGACGCCGACGTGCCATTTACTTCCGTTTGTTACAAGGACGCGAGTGGTACTTCTGTACCTAGCAAGATCTACGAGTCGATCAAACAGGCCAGGCAACTGCTTGGCGATAGTGTGGAGATCCGTCTACATACCCACGAGACAGCCGGGGTAAGCCTCATGCAGTACAAAGCGGCCCTCGATGCTGGCGCGGATGGTATTGACTTATGTATGGCTCCCGTTTCGGGTGGGACCTCACAGCCTGATGTTATCGCGATGTGGCACGCCCTACGAGGCACTGACTATGACCTTGGACTCGACATCGACAAGGTTCTGGAAGCTTCAGAGGTGTTCAAGGAGTGTATGAAAGATTATTTGTTGCCACTGGAGTCGAAGATCGTCGACCCTTGGATCCCATATTCGCCGATGCCTGGTGGCGCATTGACCACCAACACCCAGATGATGCGGGACAACAACCTTCTTGACCGGTATCCTGAAGTCATCAAGGCGATGAGTGAGGTGGTCCACCGTGGTGGATTTGGCACTTCCGTGACTCCGGTTAGTCAGTTTTATTTTCAACAGGCTTTTAATAACGTTATTTTTGGTCCCTGGAAGCGAATTGCTGACGGATACGGGAAGATGGTCCTTGGCTATTTTGGAAAACCCCCAGTCTCACCAGATGCCGAAGTGGTTCGTATCGCCCATGAGCAGAGCGGTCTACCGCCGACGACCGAAGATCCCCGTGCACTGAATGATGCAGATTCGACGAAAGGCATTGGGGCAGCTACCGACCGGCTGGAAGCTGCGGGACTTCCGGTAACGGACGAGAATATCTTTATTTCCGCGAGTCTCACGGACAAAGGCGTTGCCTTTCTCAAAGGGGAGGGTGCCTTGATGGTCCGGAAGTCTGGCCCCGAGGAGAATACAGCGACAACCCCAGATTCCAATAGGTATGCTGTCACGGTGAAGGACACGGTCTATAACGTCTCGATTGAGGGGACTACGGCGACGGTTAACGGCCACGATTATCCGTTCGATGTGGCAGTGGGTACGGCTTCCGAGGAGCGTCAAGCAGGTCCAGCCGGTGACGGCACCGATGTCTTAGCCGAGCTACCAGGCAAGGTGGTTCGCCTCGTTGTCAACGAGGGAGACTCCGTCAAAAGTGGAGACACATTGCTTGTTCTTGAAGCTTTGAAGATGGAGATTGAGGTGAGTTCCCCGGCAAGTGGCACCGTTACCCGCTTCGATGTTCGTGCGGGGTCGACTGTAGTTGCAGGAGACCTATTGGCGGTGGTCGCGTAGTGGAGAGCGTCGACAAGCTTGTTACGGCTACGGGTATTGCGAACCTGACGTTGGGCCACATGGTCATGATCGGGGTGTGCCTCACCCTGATCTACCTTGCAATAAAGAGAGAGTTTGAACCACTGTTGCTGCTTCCTATAGGCTTCGGCGGATTGCTTGCTAACGTTCCAATAGCTGGAATAAGTGAGGCGGAAGGTTTTCTCGGTATCATCTACAACCTTGGTGTCTCCAACGGATTGTTTCCACTTTTGATCTTTATGGGGGTTGGAGCCATGACGGATTTTGGTCCGCTCTTGGCGAACCCAAAGACAGCACTGCTGGGGGCCGCTGCGCAGTTTGGTATTTTTGGGACCGTGATTGGGGCGCTGCTGCTTTCACAGTACATTCCTGCAATTACTTTTTCGGTTCAGGATGCCGCGGCTATCGGGATTATTGGGGGCGCCGACGGGCCGACCGCAATATTCTTGGCATCGAGACTCTCAGAGGATTTGCTTGGTCCAATTGCCGTAGCAGCCTATTCCTATATGGCGCTGGTTCCGCTTATCCAGCCTCCGATCATGAATGCGCTGACGACTGAGGCTGAGCGGAAGCTTGAGATGAAGCAACTAAGGAAGGTTCGACAAGTCGAAAAGATCGTGTTCCCATTGACGGTGTTTGGACTATGTTTGTTGCTCCTTCCGGATGCTACCCCACTAATTGGAGCCCTGATGTTTGGCAACCTTTTGACAGAGGCTGGTGTCGCTGACCGCCTTGCTGGCGCAGCCAAGAACGAATTAATCAACATTGTCACAATACTGTTGGGTTTAGCCGTAGGGAGTAAATTAGGTGCCGATGGGTTCCTACAGATTGAGACCTTGGGGATTCTTGGACTTGGGTTAGTAGCTTTTTGCATCGGTACTGCAGCAGGTGTCTTGCTTGCTAGACTGATAAATCTGGTGTCCGCTGAGCCGATGAACCCACTAATTGGTGCAGCTGGGGTGTCAGCGGTGCCTATGGCGGCGCGGGTGGTCAATAAGGTGGGAAAGGACAATAACCCAACCAACTATCTGTTGATGCACGCGATGGGTCCCAATGTGGCTGGCGTTATCGGGAGCGCTGTGGCTGCAGGCACCTTGTTGGCTCTGCTCGGATAGTTCTTACCTTAGTCACAATATGAGAGAAGGTGAGTGGCCAAGAGGGGTACCGGTCCAATAGTTGGTGCCGCTGCGAGCTTGAGCATGGGCTGCTAATCCCCCGAGAAATGGTGACCATGTCCTTCTCTGACCTTGTTGACTGGATTGACTGGTGATTTACAGCTGAGCACAGCGGCAGAGACCTGACGGGGGTTTATCCATGGTTGGGCGTGTGGATTGCTTGGGACCGAAACCTGTACGGGTTGGGTCGTCCGTGGTAGGTCTGGGGGGCCAGGCTAGAGGAGAGACTTATGGTTAGATGCCTGGTGGCGATTGTCGCGGTTGGGCTTTGTGGAGCGGTGACTGTTGGGCAAGAGCCAGTTGAAGTTGATATCAACTGGAAAATTCGCCAGGAAGCGACTACCAACTCTCATATCATGTCGACTCTCCACTGGTTGACGGACGTGTATGGGCCACGATTGACCGGTTCTCCGAACCTCAAGAGTGCCGGGCTTTGGGCTGTCGAACAGATGGCGGCTTGGGGTTTGACTAATGGGCATCTAGAGCCGTTCGATTTTGGACACCCAGGGTGGTCGAATGAGCGACTCAGCGTCCACTTGGTGTCTCCGGTCACTGATTCTTTGGTTGCAGAGGCATTAGCCTGGACTCCAGGAACCGATGGTCCTCTTCGGGCCCAGGTCTATCACCTTGTGTTGCCTGAGCAGCCAACAGCAGAAATTCTCGACGATCATTTTGGGTTGGTGCGGTCTGAGGTATCTGGGAGGGTGGTCTTTGTGGGGGCACCCGCTGAAGTAGGTGTCACTATGGCTGGCAGGGCTCGTCGCAGGGAGGATGCTGAACTGACTCGTCAGTTTACTGCCAGACGGCCGACTTCAGGAACTACCGAGAGGAACCGTTCGAGCAATGCTGAAGATGCTACCGCAATACGATTGACCCGCCGCGAAGTCGAGAGCCTGGTGGCTGCATTTTTAGTTGAAGCAGGTGCCGTTGCGCGAGTAAACGATGCCGGCCGCGACCATGGGCAGATCCGGGCTTTCCAGAATAGAACTTACGATGTTAGTCAGGCTGTCCCGACGGTGGTGATGCGTAACGAAGATTATGGTCGGATAGTCAGGTTGATTGAATTTGGATCAGGTCCGGTCGAGTTGGAAATCGATATTGTGAATTTGACTCACCACGAAGGACGGACCGTAAATAACGCGATTGCGGAGTTATCCGGGACGGACCTGGCGGATGAGGTGGTTATGCTGGGTGGACACTTGGATTCATGGCATGCTGCGACGGGAGCGACCGACAACGCCGTTGGGGTTGCGGTGATGATGGAAGCGGCTCGGATTCTAGCGGCCATCGGAATTGAGCCACGGCGTACCATCCGAGTGGCGCTGTGGGGTGGAGAAGAGCAGGGGTTGCTGGGGTCCCAAGCGTACGTGAGAAAGCATTTTGGTTCAGTTGAGATGCCGACGCCTCAGCATGACAAATTTGGTGGCTATTTCAACATTGATGCTGGAACCGGCCGTGCCAGAGGAGCCCAAGTGTTTGGTCCAGATGCTGCCGGTTTGGTGCTCCGTGAGGTGTTAGCACCCTTTCGTGACCTTGGTGTCATGGGTGCCAGAACTACAGCCAGTCGACGTCGAGGTGGTTCTGATCACACTTCCTTCAACGAAGCCGGCCTGCCTGGCATCAGCATGCAACAGGATCCGATTCAGTATGGTAGCTACACGTGGCACACCAATCTGGATACCTATGAGAGAGTCATTGAGCAAGATGCTGTAGCTTCTGCCATTGTGGTTGCGGCTGGTGTTTACCATCTGGCGATGCGAGAGGAGTTGCTCCCTCGTTTTGCTGCTGATGAAATGCCCGGTTTGCCAGATCGGACAGATGGCCAATAGGTGGTTCCTAGCCGACCTCTGGGGATGGCGGCTCATGTTAAGTTGGATGGGTGTTGTTTCTGTCGCTGGAACAAGTTTCGATCGCTTACGGGAACCTGCCGCTTCTAGACCGCGCCAGCTTGCGGTTGGAGTCTGGAGAGCGTGTCTGTATTATCGGACGAAACGGGAGTGGAAAATCTACTCTTCTCCAGCTTCTGTCGGGCTCTAAGCAACCAGATAGTGGAACCATACATCGCACGCCTAGAATAGAGATAGCGCATCTGGTACAGGACGTACCGCTTTCATCTAGTAAACCGGTGTTTGACGTTATCGCCGCAGGCTTGGGCGAGCTTGGGGAACTTGCGGCTGCTTATCACCATGCAGCTGTGCAAGTTGCTGAGGTGCCATCCCTGACTTCCCTTGAGACTTTGGGGAAGCTGCAGCAGGCTCTTGAAGATCGAGACGGTTGGCGATTAGAACAACGGGTAGAACAAATTATCCAGCGGCTGCAACTGCCTGCTGAGTCGGTGGTGGATACGTTATCCGGTGGATGGCGCCGCCGAGTGTTGTTGGCCAAGGCTCTTGTGGCGAGTCCTGATGTCCTTTTGCTAGACGAGCCGACGAACCATCTTGACCTTGAGGCAATCGATTGGCTGGAAACTCTGATCACTGATTATGTGGGAGCGGTTGTGGTGGTGACTCACGACCGTACTTTCCTGCAGCGGGTGGCCACTCGCATCGTTGAACTTGACCGGGGCCAACTCACCTCGTGGCCAGGTGACTACGCGAATTATTTGCGGCGTTTTGACGAACGGCTGGCTGGTGAAGCGGTCAGACAAGTGAAACTGGACAAAAAACTGGCCTCGGAGGAAGCTTGGCTGCGGAAAGGCATCAAGGCTCGGCGTACTCGAAATGAAGGTCGGGTCAAGGCTTTGATGGCTCTAAGGGCTGAACGGGCCCAGCGTCGGACTGCTGAGGGTAATGTCGACCTGCGGATTGCTGCGTCGAAGCCGTCAGGTCGGATGGTAGTTGAAGCAGAAGCGGTCAATTATTCATTCGGTGACACGGTGGTAATCGCTGACTTTACTAGTCGGGTTTTACGCGGAGACCGGGTTGGGCTTGTAGGACCCAATGGGGCTGGGAAGACAACTCTGCTACGTTTGTTGATAGGCGAGCTGCAGCCAGTTACCGGGGAGGTTCATCGAGGGACCAACGTGGAGGTTGCGTATTTCGACCAGCAGCGGGAGCAGCTTAATCCAGACTTGACGGTTTTTGAAACACTCGGTGATGGCAATGACACGGTCATGATTGACGGGGAGTCTCGTCACGTCTATGGGTATCTTCGAGATTTTCTTTTCACTCGGGATCGTGCGCGTTCTCCTGTCAAGGCATTGTCTGGCGGTGAGCGTAACCGGTTGTTGATTGCCCGTCTTTTCACCCGTCCCGCTAATTTGCTGGTGCTGGACGAGCCGACTAACGACCTCGATGTTGAAACCCTCGAACTTTTGGAGGCACGGTTAGCCAGCTGGTCTGGGACTTTGCTTCTAGTAAGTCATGACCGTGCATTCTTGGACAACGTCGTAACAAGCACCCTTGTGTTTGAAGGTGAAGGGAGGGT
>Ga0310344_10001963_pt1 | contig 15594 bp, 10 predicted proteins | sample HC15DNA20200_MG_FD_203801 | JGI IMG/M metagenome (GOLD analysis project Ga0310344, IMG submission 203801) | Marine microbial communities from station ALOHA, North Pacific Subtropical Gyre - HC15-DNA-20-200_MG | ecosystem: Environmental > Aquatic > Marine > Oceanic | place: Pacific Ocean: North... | reverse complement strand
AATATCTTTTATTCTTTATTTAACAGTGTTATTAACTCTTATCAAGAAAACTTTTTAATTGTTTTGATCTACTAGGGTGCTTTAATTTTCTCAAAGCTTTTGCTTCAATTTGTCTTATACGTTCTCTAGTAACAGTAAATTGTTGCCCTACTTCTTCTAATGTATGATCTGAATTAACTCCTATACCAAATCTCATTCTTAAAACTCTTTCTTCTCTTGGCGTCAAGCTTGATAAAACTCTAGTTGTTGTTTCTCTTAAATTTGAATTTTCTGCTGCTTCGCCAGGAATAACAGTATTTTTATCTTCAATAAAATCTCCTAAAAAACTATCATCATCATCACCTACTGGTGTTTCAAAACTTACAGGCTCTCTTGCAATTTTCATAACTTTTCTTATTTTTTCCAATGGTATCGATAATTTTGTAGATAACTCTTCAGGAGTAGGTTCTCTTCCTATTTCATGTAACATTATTCTTGAAGTTCTAATAATTTTATTAATTGTCTCTATCATATGAACAGGAATTCTAATAGTTCTTGCTTGATCTGCAATTGAACGAGTAATAGCTTGCCTAATCCACCAAGTTGCATAAGTTGAAAATTTATAACCTCTTTTATATTCAAATTTATCAACTGCCTTCATTAAACCTATATTACCTTCTTGGATTAAATCAAGAAATTGCAAACCTCTATTTGTATATTTTTTTGCAATAGATATAACTAATCTCAAATTTGCTTCTATCATTTGTTTTTTTGCAGATTCTGATATTCTTTTTCCTGAGCTTATTTCATTAGACAAATGTTTTAACTCAGTAATTGCAAGATTAGAGTCGTTGGATATTCTAATTAACTCAGAATGTATCTCTTTTAAACTTTTAGTATTTTTTTTTAGTAATTTATCCCAAGGTTTCTTATTTTCAGTTTCTTTTTTAGCTTTTTGTAAATTTAATTCATTTTTATCATAACTTTTAAGAAACTCTTTTCTTTCGATACCTGATTCCAAAGCTAGTTTTAAAAGTTTTCCTTCAGGAACAATCAATTTCTTATTAATATCATTTATTTTTAATATAAAAAAATTAATACATTCTTCACTTAGACATAGTTTATCGAGGTATTTAATCAGCTTTTTCTTAATTAATTGATAATTCTTAGACTTTGTATCAGATAATTCTTTTGACTTATTTAGTAATTCTTTTTTTTCATTAATTAAAGGTTTTATTTTTGCATAAGTTTTATCTAAATTATCTAAAATTTTAAATATTTTAGGTTCAATCTTTGACTCCATAAAAGAAATAGTAAAATTTTCTTCATCTAAAGGTCTTTTATTATTATCTTCCGCATCTTGTTGAATTTTTTTATTATCTTTTAACTTTGCTTTCTTTTCATCTTCATTTTCTTCTTCTTTTTTTTTACTTTCAGCCTCTGTTTTAATTATTTCATTTGTTTCTTCATTTAAAGAAGCATCTTCAAATGTTATAGGAATTTTTTTACTTATATATTTTCGGTAAAAATTTTCTAAATCAATAATATGTCTTATAAAAACTTCTTTGTTAATAATCTTATTTTTTAATATTGAAAAATATTCATAAACAAAAGGAAACTCATAAATAGAATAAAGAATTTTGTTCTTACCATCTTCAATTTTAATCGATAGTTCTACTTCACCTTGTCGAGTTAATAAATCAACAGATCCCATTTCCTTTAAATACATTCTTACTGGATCACTTGTTCTTGCTTCGCCTTTTAAAAGCTTTTTAGCTAATCTTTTTTGTTTCTTTAGTAAATTTGAATTTGCATTATTTGGTCCTCTATTTCTTTTTTTTAATATAATTCCTTGAACTTTTAAATGATTTAATACTATTTCAAAATCATTTGATGCTATAACTTCTGGAGTAAAAAACTTTTTAATTTTTGTAAAAGATATTTTTCCTATCTTCTTTGTTTCTTCAATAAGAGATTTGAATTGTGGTATGTACTTGTCTTTTCTGATTAATTCATGAACAGAAAGCTTTTTTTTTGGATTTAGAGCTTTTTTTTCGGTTTTATCTTCTTTTTTAATCATAAAATCCCAACACTTTATATTAAAATATGCAATTTTTAAACTACTTTTTTTTTATATTTTTAAATCTTTGATAATTCTCTTGATTTAATTTAGTTAAAAACTCATTTGCTTTCTTTTTCATATTATTATTATCTATTTTTTTTAAATATACTTCTAAATATTCGTTCCACTTTTTTTCAATCAAATCTAAATTATCTTTACTTTTTAAAAAAGGCGCGTGAAGTAATATAGATTTATCTATAATTTCTAAAACATTATCCTTATGCTTAGAATTTAACAATGTGGCTCTAATGTTCAAATTTTCAATTGTTTTTTTCTTATTAAATAAAAGAACAATATCATCTTTTATTGAGTTAATTCCTTCATTACTAAAAACTAAAGAACTAAACTTATTAATAGTTTTTTTCAACAAACTAGGAAACAAAATAACTGAGCCAATTAACACTCTTTCTGCAATTTTATTAGTATCAATAATATTCCTACTTAATAAAAATTCTTTTTTACTATTTGTTTTTATATTTTTACCAGAAAACTTAAATTGCTCAAAAAATTTTTCTCTAAAGAAATTTTTATAATTTTTCTTAACATTAAAATCATTTATTAAATTTAGTAATCTATTAATTTCTTCTTCTAACTCAGCTCTTTTTTCAGGTGTATTAAAAGTTTTTCCACTAATTAAATTATTCCATACATAATCAACTAAAGATAATTTATTATCTATAGATAAATTTAAATCCTTTAAATTATTGGAGGAAATTAAACTATCTGGGTCTTCATCAAACGGCAATTTAACAAAATTTAATGAATGCCCGGGTTTTAAATGAGGAAAAATTAATTCTGGCAATCTTTTTGCTGCTTTTTGTCCAGCTTCATCTCCATCCATACATATTATTGGTTCTTTAGAAATTCTCCATGAACAAATTATTTGTTTTGCAGTTATTGCTGTTCCTAAGGGTGCTACAACATTTTTATAACCAGCCATATGCATTGAAATAACATCCGTATAACCTTCAACTATAAAAAGTTCATTTTTTTGTAAAGGATTGTTTTTTGATTGTTGCCATCCAAATAACAGATCTCCTTTTTTAAATAAATCAGTTGAAGGTGAATTTACATATTTACCAATTTGATTTTGCGATAAAGCTTTTCCTCCAAACCCAACTACATTAGACGAATAATCATAAATTGGAAAAATAATACGGTTATTAAATCTATCAAATATTTCATTGTTTTTACTTGAAATAATTATTAAACCAGCATCTGAAATATCTTTAGAAGAAAAATCTTTAGACTTTAAATAACTATAAAGTGTATCGTTTCTTTTTGGTGCATAACCTAAAAGAAAAGTATTTATAATATTTTCATTAAAATTTCTTTTTTTGAAAATTTCTTGAAGAAATTTATTGGTTTTTAACTCTCTTTTCAAATTATTATGAAACCAATTATTTGCTATAGTTAAAATATCTTTTAAATTTTTAATTCTTTTTTGAATTATAATATCTTCTTTTTTATAAACTTTATCTTCAACAGAAATTCCTGCATAACTTGCTAACTTCTTCACTGCTTCAACAAATGATAAATTCTCAGTTTTCATAACAAAATCAAACACACTCCCGTGTTCCCCACTGCTAAAACAATGATAAAAGCCCTTTTCATCAGATACTGTAAATGATGGCGTCTTTTCATTTGAAAATGGAGATAAACCAACAAATTCCCTACCTCTAGGAGATAGCTTAACTTTTTTTGAAACTATATCAGAAACTTTTATTCTAGTTTTAATTTCATCAATTAATTGGCTGCCAAATTTCATAAAATAATTTCGATTTAATTGCTAAGTTTAATTTTAACATAAGAACTTGCATTAGCCATGTCTATTTGAGATGCAGATTTATGTTTCTTTAATTCGGCCATAACTTTACCCATATCAGACATATTTTTAGCACTTAATTTTATTATAATTTCTTCACAAACTTTTTTAGTAGCACTTTCATCAAATTGTTCAGGTAAAAAATTCTTTATAATATCAATTTCTTTTTTTTCTTTATCGACTAACTCTGGTCGATTTCCTTTCTCATATAATTCAATACTTTCATTTCTTTGTTTAATCATATTTTTTAAAATATTAATAATTATTTCATCAGACATTTCTTTATTTTTATTTTCCGACCTAAGCTGTATTTCTTTATCTTTAATTGAAGCAAGTATAAGTCTAATAGTATTAATTGATTCTTGATTTCTGTTTTTTGTAGCTTTAATCAAGTCTTCTGATAGTTGTTTTTTTAACATTTTTAAAGAAAGATTTATTAAAAACTTTTTTTTGATGTATATCAACTTGATTTATAAATATAATTGACTGAAAATATTGATTCTTTTTTTTTAGAGATTTTATTAAATTAATGTTAATTTTATAAAAAAAAAAGATTTGAATATTGCTATGAAATAAATAAATTAGTTACAGCTTATTAAAGGAGGTTAAAAACGCCGCCTAAAGAAAATTTTTTATTCACTAAAAAACCTAATGCAGTATTAGCCTTAGCAAACAACACTATTTTTTTCGGAAATGGAATTGGTTTGGAAACTCAAACAATTGGTGAATTGTGCTTTAATACATCAATGTTTGGATATCAAGAAATACTAACAGACCCTTCATATTCTAATCAAATAATTACTTTTACATTCCCACACATAGGTAATGTAGGTGCTAATAAATTTGATACTGAAGCTAAAAAACCAGCAGCAAAAGGGTTAGTAATTAGAGAAAATATTTCTACACAATCTAATTTTAGAGCAACAGAAAATTTTGATAAATGGTTGAAAAAAAATAAACTGGTTGGAATTTATGGTGTAGATACAAGAAAAATTACTCAAATATTAAGAGATAAAGGAGCTGTAAATGCAATAATTTCATATAAAAAAAATGGTAATTTTAATTTTAAAGAAATTAATAAACTATTAAAAAATTGGCAAGGTATAAATAACTGCGATTTAGCAAAAGAAGTTACTAGGATTAAAAAATGTTCTTGGAATCAATCAACATGGGCTAGTTTTAAAGGGTATGGACAAAATAATAAAAAAAACCATCATATTGTCGCAATAGATTATGGAGCAAAAGATAATATTTTAAGAAATTTAGCTTCTTTAGGATGCAAAGTTACTGTTGTTCCTGCAAATATCAAATCACAAGAAATTCTTAGCTTAAACCCAGATGGAGTTTTTCTGAGCAATGGTCCTGGGGATCCAAAAGCAACAGGAAAAATTACTATCCCAACAATTAAAGCAATCATTAAAAAAAAAATACCAACTTTTGGAATATGTCTTGGACATCAAATATTGGCTTTAGCTTTAGGTGGTAAAACAAAAAAAATGCATCATGGTCATAGAGGTGCAAATCATCCGGTTTTAGAAATTAAAACTGGAAAAGTGATAATAACAGTACAAAATCATGGCTTTGAAGTAGTAAAAAATTCATTACCAAAAAATGTTAAAATTTCTTATAAATCTCTTTTTGATGATTCAATTGAAGGATTAGAATTAACAAATAAACCTATTTTCTCAGTTCAGTATCATCCTGAAGCTTCGCCTGGACCACATGATCATTTAGAATTATTTAAAAAATTTTATTATTTAGTAAAAAAAAATGCCTAAAAGAAAAGATTTAAAATCAATTTTTATAATAGGAGCAGGACCAATTATAATAGGCCAGGCATGTGAATTTGATTATTCTGGCACCCAAGCCTGTAAAGCGCTAAGAGAAGAAGGATATAAAGTTATTTTACTTAATTCTAATCCCGCAACAATAATGACAGACCCTGATATTGCAGATTCTACTTATATTGAACCAATAACAAGTGAGATCATAGAAAAAATTATAAAAAAGGAAAAACCTGATGCTATTTTGCCGACTATGGGTGGACAAACTGCTTTAAATGCTGTTTTGGAAATTGAAAAAAATAATATTCTTAAAAAAAATAAAATTGAATTAATAGGAGCCTCACTAAATGCAATAAAAAAAGCTGAGAATAGAGAATTGTTTAAAAAAACAATGGCCAAATTAGGATTAAGAACTCCAAAAAGTTTTGTTGTAAAAAATTTAAAATCTGCAAAAAAAATTTTAAAAAAATTACCTTTACCCTTAATAATTAGACCTTCTTTTACATTAGGTGGTCTGGGTGGTGGAACTGCAAAAAATATAAAAGAATTTGAAAAAATTATTACTCAAGGTTTAGAATATTCTCCAATTAAAGAGGTGCTAATAGAGGAATCAGTTCTAGGATGGAAAGAATATGAACTAGAAGTAGTTAGAGATAAAAATGATAATTGTATAGTTATTTGTTCTATTGAAAATATTGATCCTATGGGAGTGCATACTGGGGATAGTATTACTGTAGCTCCAGCTTTAACATTAACTGATAAAGAATATCAAATTATGAGAAATGCTAGCTTTGCTATTCTTAGAGAAATAGGAGTGGATACTGGTGGTTCAAATGTTCAATTTGCTGTAAATCCTAAAAATGGAGAAATGGTTGTAATTGAAATGAATCCAAGAGTTTCCAGATCTTCAGCATTAGCTTCAAAAGCTACAGGGTTTCCAATAGCAAAAATTGCTGCAAAACTTGCAGTAGGTTTGACTTTGGATGAAATTAAAAATGATATTACTAAAACTACTCCTGCATCTTTTGAACCCACAATTGATTATATCGTTACAAAAATTCCAAGGTTTGCTTTCGAAAAATTCCCTGGAACTAAAAATATTTTAGGAACTTCAATGAAGTCAGTGGGTGAAGTAATGGCTATTGGAAGAAACTTTTGCGAATCTTTTCAAAAAGCTGTTAGGTCTTTAGATAAAGGTTATGACGGATTAACAATAGAAAAAAATAAAATTAAAACAAATATTAGTAATCCTTCACCTTTAAGATTTTTTCAAATTGCTGAAGAATTAAGAAAAGGAAATAATGTTAATAATATTTATAAAAAAACAAAAATCGATAAATGGTTTCTAAGAGAAATTAAAAGAATTATAGATTATGAAAAAATAATAAAAAAAAAAGGTATCTCAAAAAATAAAAATGAAATTTTAAAAATAAAAAGCTTAGGATTTTCTGATAAAAGATTAGCTTTTTTAACTAATAAAAAAGAAAAAGATATAAAAAATTTAAGAAACAAATTTAATGTAAAACCAGTTTATAAAAGAGTTGATACATGTGCTGCTGAATTTTCTTCTCTTACTCCATATATGTATTCAACTTATGAAAAAAGTCCAAAAAATATTGATAATTGTGAAGCAAAACCAACTAAGAAAAATAAAGTAATTATAATCGGCGGTGGACCAAATAGAATAGGACAAGGAATAGAGTTTGATTATTGTTGTGTACATGCCTCATATGCTTTAAGAAAAAAAAATATTGAAACAATAATGATTAATTGTAATCCTGAAACTGTTTCCACCGATTACGACACGTCTGACAGATTATATTTTGAACCACTAACTCCTGAAGATGTAATTGAAATTATCAAAATTGAAAAAAGTAATGGTAAATTACTAGGTTTAATACTTCAATTTGGAGGGCAGACTCCTTTAAATCTCGCGAAACATTTAGTTAAAGAAAAAATTAAAATTTTAGGTACCTCATTAGACTCAATAGATATAGCAGAAGATAGAAAAAGATTTAAAAAAATAATTAAAGATATAAAAATAAAACAACCTGACAATGCAACTGCAAAAAATTTCATTGAAGCAAAAAATTGTCTAAAAAAAATTGGGTTACCATTAATTATAAGACCTTCTTATGTTTTAGGAGGAAAGGCAATGGAAATAATTAATGATAAAAAAGAATTTTTTAAATATACAGAAAAGGCATTAAAAATAACAAAAAAATCTCCTTTGCTTATAGATTCTTACTTAAAATCAGCGGTTGAAATTGACGTAGATGCTATTTCAGATGGAAAAAAAGTATATATAGCTGGGATAATGGAGCATATTGAAGAAGCTGGAATACATTCAGGAGACTCGGCTTGTGTAATACCTCCTTATACATTAAAAAAAAGTGTTATTAAAAAAATAGAAAGTCAAACAACTAAATTAGCTATCAAACTAAAAGTAAAAGGATTAATAAATATTCAATTTGCTGTACAAAATGATGATATTTATATTATAGAAGCAAACCCAAGAGCTAGCAGAACTGTGCCTTTTGTTGCAAAATCCACAGGTATTCCAATCGCAAAAATTGCTGCTTTAATAATGACAGGGGAAAAATTAGAAAGGTTTAAATTAGAAAAAAAACAATTTAATCATATTGCAGTAAAAGAATCTGTTTTTCCATTCTCAAAATTTGACGGTTCAGATGTTATTTTAGGTCCAGAAATGAAATCTACAGGAGAAGCAATGGGTATGGATTTTAATTTTGGAAAAGCATTTGCAAAATCTCAATTATCTGCCGGTGTAAATTTACCTTTAAATGGAAATTTATTTGTTTCTGTAAAAAATAGTGACAAAGAATTTGTTTATGAAAATGTAAAAAATCTTAAAAAAATAGGTTTTAAAATTTTTGCTACTAGGGGAACTGCTAATTTTTTAAAAAGTAAAAAAATAGATTGCGTGCTAATAAAAAAAGTAAAAGAAGGAAGCCCAAATATAGTAAATTATATTAATAATAGAAAAATAAATCTAATTTTTAATACAACTGAAGGATCGCAAGCAATAAAAGATAGCTTTACTTTAAGAAGAGCGGCAATAAGCAATAAGATACCTTATTACACTACAATGGCTGGTGCAAAAGCTTCAGTAGAAGCAATAAAAGAATTATCAAAAAAGAATTTACAAATATCTTCTTTACAAAAATACTTTTTCAAAACAAAAATTAATAAGGTTATTAAAAATGTCTAAAAAAGACTGCTGGATATTATCAGATAGCTTAGTTGGCCATGAAAAACAATCAATGTCATTAGCAAACAAATTAAATATTGATTACAAACTTATAAAAATAGAAAAAATTAATTTTTTTAAAAGGAATCTTTTAAATTTTTTAAATTTAGAAAAAAAAAAAAACATAAAACCACCCTACCCTAAAATAATAATTTCTTGTGGTAAAAGTACAGCTTACTATTCAAAAATAATTAAAAAAAAAGCAAAAAACAAAATATTTTCTATTTTTATTCAAAAACCACCTATAAATATTAATAATTTTGATATTGTTATATCTCCAAAACACGACAATTGTAGAGGTTCAAATATAATTGAAACTGAAGGAGCTATCACAAAAATAAATCAAGAATATGTTAAAAAAATAAATAAAAAAAAACCACCAAAAATCTTAAAAGAAAAATTTATTACTGTACTAATTGGCGGAAATAGCAGACATCATAAAATTACTAAAAATATATTAGATAAAATTATTAAAAAACTTAAATCAATTGAGCGTCAAATAAAAATTAAAATATTGATACTTGTATCTAGAAGAACTAATAAAAAAGATTTATTATATTTAAAAAGTAATTTATCAAATAAAAATTTTTTATTTATCTTACCAAGTTCAAAAAAAGTTTCATATATAAATGCTATAAGTTTTACAAAAGCAATTATTGTTACAAGTGATTCTGTTTCTATGGTATCAGAAGCATGTAGCACCGGTAAACCAACATACATAATTGATATACCAACAAAATCAAAAAAATTTAGTTTGTTTATAAAAAATCTTATTAATTTAAAATTAGCTAGTTACTTAAAAGATGAGATATCTTTAAAAACAAAAAAAAAAGTATTAAATGATATTGATAAAGTAATAAAGAAAATAAAATTAAAATTAAAAATCTATTATGAAAACTTATAAAAGCGAAACAATTATTATTGGTTCTGGGGCAGCAGGCTACACAGCTGCTATATATGCTGCTAGAGCAAATATGAATCCTATTTTAGTAAACGGTCTTCAGCCAGGCGGACAAATGACTATAACAACTGATGTAGAAAATTATCCAGGTTTTAAAGATGTTATACAAGGACCATGGCTTATGGATCAAATGAAAGCACAAGCAGAAAATGTCGGTACGAAAATTATTAATGACACTATTACTGAATGTGATTTTAAATCAAAACCTTTTAAATTAATTGGTGATAGTAAATCTATTTATTATGGAAAAACAATTATAATTGCAACAGGTGCGACGGCAAGATGGCTTAACATTAAAAGTGAAGAAAAATATAAAGGATACGGTGTTTCAGCATGCGCTACGTGTGATGGCTTTTTTTTCAAAAACAAAACAGTTGCAGTTATTGGTGGTGGTAACACTGCTGTTGAAGAAGCGCTTTATTTAACATTACATGCCAAAAAAGTTTTTTTAATTCATAGAAGAAATAAATTAAGAGCAGAAAAAATTTTACAAAAAAGATTACTTAAGAATAAGAAAATTAATGTCATATGGGATAGTGTTGTTCAAGAAATTCATGGAAATGAAAAACCAAAAAAAGTTACGAATATTTCTATAATTAATAAAAAAACAAATAAATTAAAAAAAATTGATTTAGATGGAGTTTTTATAGCAATTGGACACGATCCAGCGACTAATATTTTTAGAAAAAAAATTAAATTAGATAAAGAAGGTTATATTGTAACAAAATCAGGTAGTACTGAAACAAATATACCTGGAGTTTTTGCAGCAGGAGATGTGGCAGATAAAATATATAGACAAGCTGTTACAGCTGCTGGCATGGGTTGTATGGCAGCGTTAGATGCTGAAAAATATATAGCTAAATAATCTATTTTAATTTTTTACAAGCAGAAATTATTTTATCACAACCCTCAATTATATTTTCATTTGAAGTTGCGAAAGAAATTCTTAAAAAATTTGTACATCCAAAAGCTTCTCCTGGAACTACCGCAACGCCTTCATCTAATAAATAATCTGACAAATCAAGATCATTAGTTATTTCTGTGCCGTCTTCTTTCTTTTTTCCAATTATATCATTGCAACAAATATAAGTATAAAACGATCCTTGCGGTAAGAAAACTTGTAGTAACGGAAAATCTTTTAACTTAGAATAAATAAGATCTCTTCTTTCTTGAAAAATCTTTTTATTTTTTTTAATAAATTCTTCACTATTATCTAAAGCTTCTATCGCTGCTGCTTGTGAAATTGAAGAAGTGTGTGTTGTGCTTTGAGATTGTATCTTGCTAATTTCCTTAATTAATTCTTTTGGGCCAGCACCATAACCAACTCTCCATCCGGTCATTGCATATGCCTTTGAAACTCCATTTACAACAAAAGTCCTAGATCTTAATTTATTATCAACTTGTAGAATATTTTTAAATTTTAAATTATCAAATATTATATGTTCATATAGATCATCACACATAATCCATACGTGAGGATGTTTTAATAAAATTTTTGCTAAATTTTGTAATTCCATCTCAGTATAAAATGCACCCGTTGGATTTGATGGAGAATTTAATATTATCCACTTAGTTTTATTTGTAATTTTGTTTTCCAAATCTTGAGGATTAATTTTAAAATTATTATCTAATGAACAATCTAATACAACAGGTTGTCCATCTACTAAAAGAGCCATATCTGGATATGATACCCAAAATGGAGCTGGTATTATTATCTCATCTCCTTTTTCAATAGTAGCTAATAATGCGTTAAAGATTACTTGTTTCCCGCCACAGCCAACTGTGATTTCATCTGGTTCAAAAACTAAATCATTTTCTCTTTTAAATTTTTTTATTATCGATTCAATTAATTCTTTTGTTCCATTAACAGGAGTGTATTTAGTTTGACCATTATTTATGGCTTCAATTGCAACTTTTTTTACATTATCAGGTGTATCAAAATCAGGTTCACCAGCTGAAAAATCAATAATCTGCTTACCTTCTTGTTTTAGTTTCTTAGCTTTTGAAGTTATAGCTATAGTAGGTGAAGGTTGTATCCTAGATAGTCTTTGCGAAAAGATGCTCATAACAAAATCCTATGTATTCTATAATAAATTTTTGAAAAAAAAGATAGTATTAATTTAAATAAAATTATTTAATTTAATAATAAAAATTTTATAGAAAACAAATGAATAACATTGAAAAAAAACAAATTAATAAATTTAATATAAAATCACCATTTAAACCCTCGGGTGACCAACCGGCTGCAATAAAAAAAATTGTACAAAATATTAAAAATAATCAACAAAATCAAACTCTTTTAGGAGTAACAGGATCAGGTAAAACATTCACAATGGCACATGTAATCCAAGAAACACAAAAACCAACTTTGATTCTTGCACCTAATAAAACCTTAGCTGCGCAACTATACTCTGAGATGAAGACAATATTTCCTAATAACGCTGTTGAATATTTTGTTTCTTATTATGATTACTATCAGCCTGAGGCTTATGTACCAAGAACTGATACTTTTATAGAAAAAGAATCATCTATTAATGAACAAATTGATAGAATGCGTCATTCAGCGACAAGAGCTCTTTTTGAAAGAAACGATGTAATAATTGTCGCTAGTGTATCTTGTATATATGGTATTGGGTCTCCCGAAACATATTCAACTATGACATTTCTTTTAAATAAAGGCGATATAATTAACAGAAGCCATTTAATTACTAAACTAGTAGAACTTCAATATATTAGAAATGATATTAATTTTTATAGAGGAACTTTTAGAGTAAGAGGAGATGTTATAGATATTTTTCCATCTCATTATGATGATTGTTCATGGAGAATATCATTTTTCGGCGAAAAAATTGAAACAATTACATCGATAGATCCTTTAACTGGAAAAAAAAATAATGAATTAAATTTCGTTAAAATATTCCCAAATAGCCATTATGTAACTCCAAAACCAACTCTACATAAAGCGATAAAAAATATTAAAATTGAATTAGAAGAAAGATTAAATTTTTTTAAAAAAGAAAATAAATTTCTTGAAGCGGAAAGAATCGAACAAAGAACTAATTTTGATATAGAAACAATTGAAGCAACTGGAAGTTGCTCAGGAATTGAAAATTATTCCAGATATCTGACAGGAAGAAAAGAAGGTGAACCACCGCCAACATTATTTGAATATTTACCAAATGATGCGCTAATTTTTGTTGATGAAAGTCATGTTTCGATTCCACAACTTCACGGAATGTATAAAGGTGATTTTTCAAGAAAATCAAATTTATCAGAATATGGATTTAGATTGCCATCTTGTTTAGATAATAGACCTTTAAAATTTGAAGAATGGGAAAAAATGAGACCAAAAACAATATTTGTATCTGCAACTCCAAGTGATTGGGAAATAAAGCAGTCTGATGGAATGTTAATAGAACAAGTTGTAAGACCTACGGGTTTAATTGACCCGGAATGTGAAATAAAACAAGCTTCATCCCAAGTTGATGACTTAATGAATGAATGTAAAATTTGTATAGAAAAATCTCAAAGAGTTTTGGTTACTACTTTAACAAAAAAAATGGCTGAAGATTTAACAGAATATTTTGAAGAAGCAAATTTAAAAGTAAGATACTTACACTCAGATATTGATACATTGGAAAGAATTGAAATTATTAGAGAATTAAGAATGGGAAATTTTGATATTTTAATTGGAATTAATTTACTGAGAGAAGGTTTAGATATTCCAGAATGTGGCTTAGTTGCAATACTAGATGCTGATAAAGAAGGTTTTTTAAGATCAAAAACATCTTTAATTCAAACTATAGGAAGAGCCGCAAGAAATGTTGATGGTAAAGTAATACTATATGCAGATAAAAAAACCAAAAGTATAATTGAAGCATTAGATGAAACTGATAGAAGAAGAAGAAAGCAGATTACTTACAATAAAAATAATGGGATAACTCCTAAAAGTATAAAAAAAGAAATAAATAATATTTTAGAATCTGTTTATGAAAAAGACACTTATACTGTTAAAGTAGATAACCAAGAATATATAACAAAGAAGAAAGATATAAAATCCTATATTTCTGGATTAGAAAAAGAAATGTTACAGCATGCCTCAAACTTAGAATTTGAAGAAGCAGCTAAAATTAGAGATAAAATAAAAAAAATAAAATTAACTGATTTGGAATTAATTACTAGTAAAAAAATTGCAAAATGACGTATTTAATATCAGGCATAGGACTTATTTTTCTTTTATTAGGATCAAATTATCTAATTAAAAATATTGTTCTTTTAGCAAAAAAAATTAATGTTTCACAATTTATAATTGCAAGTTGTACTATTGCACTTGGCACTACAATGCCAGAATTAACTACAAGCTTAAAATCTATTTTATCTAACCCTCCCCACCCAGGTATAGCCGTTGGCAATTTGATAGGGAGTAATATTGCCAATATACTTTTAATAATCGGAATTGCTGCAATTATTTACCCAATTAGTATAAATATGAAAAAAATAATTAATCTGGAAATATTTATAAGTTTTGCAATTATTCTTTTCCCTGCATCAATCATTTTTATAAATTTATCAAAAGATATTACTTTTTGTTTATCAATTCTAATATTCGTTTTGTTTATTTATTTAATTTATAAAAGAATAAATTCTGAAAATAATAACGATCAAAATATAAAAATAATAGATCAATCAACTTCATTTATCTTAATGAAGATTTTAGTTAGTATTATTGGATTAATTATTGGTTCTAAATTTCTTATTGATGGATCTGTACAAATAGCACAACAATTTGGAGTATCTGAAAGAGTTATTGGATTATCATTATTAGCTATTGGAACCTCTTTGCCAGAACTTTCTACTGCTATAATGGCATCAATAAAAAAAATACATGGTGTAGCCTTAGGAAATGTATTAGGAGCTAACACATATAATATTCTTGGAATTTTAAGTATTGTAGAAATTATTGAACCATCTTCTATTTTAAATAATACAAAAAGAATTGATATTTATTTTTTAATAATTTCAACAATTATTCTAAGCTTACTGATATTTAAAACAAAAAAAATTAATAGAGTTTATGGTTTATTATTTTTATTTATTTATTTTTTTTACATATATTTAATTTATTAATCATGCAAAATACTGCTTTAATTACAGGAGCTTCAAAAAGAATAGGAAAAAGAATTTGTGAAAAGCTTGCAGAAAATAAATGGAATATAATAATTCATTATAATAAATCTAAAGCGCAAGCTGTAAAATTAAAAAATAAATTAAATAATTTTAGTATTAAATCTTGTTGCATAAAAGCTGATTTATCAAAAGAAAACGAAGTAAAAAAATTATTTAATAAAGCAAATAAAGAAATGGGTAACATAAATTGCTTAATTAATAATGCTTCAACTTTTGAATTAGATAGTATTAAAGATATTCAAAAAAAAAAATGGGATTACCATATTAATACTAACGTTTGGGGTCCAATAATATTAATTAAACAATTTATAAAAAAATTACCTAATAAAAAATTTGGCAACATTATTAATATACTTGACCAAAGAGTTGTAAATCTTACCCCTTTTTTTACAACATACACAATAACCAAATCAATGCTTTGGACTTTAACGCAAACTTTATCTCTTGCTCTCGCTCCTAAAATTA